>ENA-ORTN01000513-ORTN01000513.1-human-gut-metagenome-genome-assembly--contig:-NODE-513-length-43420-cov-8.664937_pt1 | contig 43420 bp, 35 predicted proteins | sample MGYA00242070_ERZ509189 | MGnify/ENA primary metagenome ERZ509189 (study PRJEB26280, sample SAMEA2338821) | human gut metagenome | biome: human gut; feature: human-associated habitat; material: faeces...
TCTGTTCTCGAATAAGTTGTTTTTCAAGTTTCTTTAATTTTGCTGATTTGTTAATATTCTTATAAGTTTTACCATTAGAAACAGTGGCAAAATCCTTTAATCCAAGATCAATGCCAATTCCTTCATTGGAATTATCAGCTGTCTTGTTATCCGGCAGTTCTACAAGAACTGAAACATAGTATCTGTCAGCTTTTATTGAAACCGTACCGCTTTTGATTACATATCCATCTTTTGTTGTTGGAATATATCCTTTCTCTTTGATGCGGACCCAACCCAAAGTTGGAATCTTAAGTCTATGCCTTTCACACACGCAATCCTTTGGGTTATTTCTAACGAAATACATTTTTACATCTGATTTACCTTTCTTTTTAAATTTAGGAAAATCACTCTGATGTTTAAAAAATCTTGTAAAAGCAGTACATCCGTCTTCGATGGATCTTTTCACGGCTTTTGAATACGCTTCCTTAATCCATGCTTTATCAGGATTATTTGGAATGTATTCATTGTTAAGCCATACACGAAAGCCCTTACCAGTCATAAACTTTTCACCTTTATCATACAAGGCTTTGTTGTGACAAAGGTAGAAGTTATAGACATATCGGCAAGTGCCTATCGTCTTGTGAATCCTGATTTTCTGCTCCGGTGTGGGATTGATTTCCGTCTTGAAGCTCTTTAACAATTTCTTCATCCCTCTCTATTTGTTTTTTATACTTACGGAGTCCATACAACCTGCAGGAGAACACATGAAGAATAGAAACAATATCCTGCACGAGTTCTTCTTGTGGTGATAGTTCTTCATTGTTTACTATCACTATGGTCGTATGAAACTTCATGCAGAATTTTTCAAACCAATCATAGCCAAATCTGATAAATCTATCTTTGTGCGTTATGATTATGGTTTTGATTTTTTGTTCCATTACTTCATCCAATCATTTATTTCTTACGATTGTAATTCAGACCACTTCCATATTCTTCCATACATTGGTCTACAATAATGCCTCTGGCATTACAGAATTGACGTAAAAACGATACTTGATTCTGTAAATCATCCTTTTGATTCTTTGTAGAAACTCTTGCATAAATAACTACTTGGCGTATATCATTTTGGGTTTTTATGCCTTTAAATTGAAGATATTGGTCGTAAGTATAATAACGCCTATCAGTTGGAGTCCGATTTGCCTCTAGAATTCCTTCCCTGTCCCAACGCTGTAATGTTTTCACAGAAACACCTATTAATTCAGCAAAATCTTTTGGTTTATAATTCGTGATATTTGACGTGTTCATAATAATACCTCCATAGGTATATTTAAACACATTTAACCATATTAAGCAATATATTTAGTTACTTATAAATTTCTCCTTTTATGATTCCCATTAGAAAAAGCCTGGTAATATGCAAGTCTGCGAAGCAGACATTTTCATTTTCGAATCTCTGCACAATTATTTCATTCTTCTTTTTTATTTACAAGGGATTTTCCTTGTAAATAGAAAAGAAGGGTGCACTGAATAAATCAGAACACCCTTGTTCCAGTCAAATTAGTTTGCATTTTCAGCATCCGCTCATGACGAAGTCACAAGTGCTCTGCTTTTTCATAAAAGCCTTTCTTTTATATGATAGCAGTGCCACCTTTATTTGTCAACCGCACGGTTTTCATTTTTTATCATTCCAGCCCCAGCGGACTTCTCACATACTGGAATCCGGCTGACCATGCTTCTCCTGTCATAACTCCGTTCTGGCTTGAGGAGCAGTGTACGACCAGCAGGCTTCCGTTGTCATTGACTCCGACTACGATGCCGACGTGGTTGTCGTCTCCTGCACTTGCCGGATGATAAAAGACAAGATCACCAGGTCTGGCACTCTGGCTGTCCACCATCTCGCTTGCATTCCATTGTGTTGTGGTATGATTTCCGATACCGGCATCCTTGCCGCCAAGTCCGTTATAGTAAGACCATGCAACAAATCCACTGCAGTCCAGACCATAGGAACGCACCGTGCCACTGCTCTTGCTGCCCTCTGCGGACACGGTCATCGGACTTCCCCAGCTGTCATCCCAGCCGATTGCATAGGACTTGCCGCCCCAGAAATAGCCGACTTTTCCGATCAGGCTGCACGCTGCTGCCACGATGGAAACACGTTCTTCACTGACATCGCTGCCTGCCTCGGAACGCACAAATCCTTTGGATGCCGTAACGATTGCACAGAGCTGTCTGCATTTTGTGGACGTGTATTTCTCCAGTATAGCTGTCTGCTCTTCATCTGCACCGTAAAGTGCTATGTAATCCTGAACCGACAGTGCACGGTATTCTTTTGCATCTGTTTCTGCCACTTTTTTTGTTTCTGTTGATTCTTCCGCATCGGCTGCTTTTTTTGTTTCTGTTGATTCTTCTGCTTCTGCCGCCTTTTCTGTTTCTGTTGATTCTTCTGCTTCTGCCGCCTTTTCTGTTTCGGCTGATCTGCCTTCGGTTTCAGAGACTTCCTCTTTCTGGATTTTCTCCAGTTTGCGTAAAATTGCAGAATTGCTTCTGACATTCATCAGGAAAAAAATCTGCTCCAGATCATCCCTACAGGACTTGTCCATCTTTATGCCGGCGTCCTGCCCGTACTTCATCACATAAACAGCCAGCACATCCTGCCAGTTTTCTGCCAGGAAATCTTCCGGTTTGTCCAGAAACTCTTTATAATCTGCTTCGATCTTGTCCATTGTCTTTTCGAACTCTTCATCAAACGAAATACCATACTCACTGGAAAGTTCACCTAAATAAACACTGTTTCCGGCAATGATATTGGAAGCATAATCGGCTGCCGCATCAGAATGATCCACCTGTTCGCTCTCATCATCCGGTTTCTGAATGTCACCTTTCTGACTGTCCTTGTCATCCGCATTGTCTTTTTTATTCTTATCGTCCTTGCTGTCACCGTCTGGCTTCTTGTCGCCGTCTTTTTTATCCGAACCATCGTCTTTTTTATCGCTGTCCGATGTCCCATCCTCTTTGGATGCATCCGTATCCCCTGTCTGAGATGCATTTGTTTCTGTTTCGGCTGCCGCCGTCTCAGTCTGCCGCGTTTCCAGTTCCGGCTTCGTCTCCGGCTGACTGGTCTCAGTCTCCGTTGCCGGTGTCTCGCTCTGACTCGTCTCCGGCTGACTGGTTTCTGTCTGAGAGCCTTCCGTGTTACTCTCCGCCTCTTTCTGAAGCTCCGTCTGCAAACTCGATGCATAAGCCACCGGTGCTGTACTCATCAGCATACTCCCCGCCAGCATCATGCAGCCTAATTTATATAAATATCTGTTTTTCATTCATCTTGCCTTTCTTCTATAACCTGAACACCTTTTACCCCTGGCATTATAATTTTTAATTATAGAAGTTTTTGGATGAATTTTCAAGTAGTGACACAGAATTTTCACAGATGACCTTTCATTGCTCTCATATTTTTCTATTACACATTGATACTTTTTACTGCTTTTATCATAATTAATGCCTTCTTCTATGTGAACACTTTCCCTTATTTTTGCTGATACCAACGATCGACCTCCTGCCAAAAAAAGACCAGGCTTCCACCTCTTGGTTTCTGCCTGATCTTTCTGATATACTATGTATTGGATGCGATATGATTTGTAAAGCGGACATTCACAATCCGCTTCTCTGCGTTCAATCTGTGATTAGTCATTGTATCCGTTTGGATTCTGGCTCTGCCATCTCCAGGAATCTGCACACATATCTTCGATGCCGTATTCTGCTTCCCAGCCAAGCTCTTTCTTTGCTTTTTCCGGTGCACAGTAGCATTTTGCGATATCGCCAGGTCTTCTCGGTTTGATCTGGTATTTGATCGGATGTCCGCATGCTTTTTCAAATGCATGTACAACTTGCAGAACGCTGTAGCCGTTTCCGGTACCTAAGTTGTAGATGCTTACGCCTTCTTTGTCAGCCAGTTTCTGGATTGCTTTTACATGGCCGCGTGCCAGGTCTACCACGTGGATGTAGTCACGTACGCCTGTTCCGTCCGGTGTATCGTAGTCATCACCAAATACACCGAGGCATTCCAGTTTGCCGATCGCTACCTGTGCAACATACGGAAGCAGGTTGTTCGGGATACCTTTCGGATCTTCTCCGATCATGCCGCTCTTGTGTGCACCGATCGGGTTGAAGTAACGAAGCAGGATCACGTTCCATTCCGGATCTGCTTTCTGGATATCGGTCAGGATCTGTTCCAGCATCCATTTTGTCCAGCCGTATGGGTTGGTGCAGGTGCCCTTCGGGCATTCTTCTGTGATCGGGATCATTGCCGGATCACCGTATACGGTTGCGGATGAACTGAAGATGATGTTCTTTACGCCATGATTTCTCATGACATCGCACAGTGTCAGTGTACCTGCGATGTTGTTCTGGTAATATTCCAGAGGTTTTACGGTAGATTCTCCTACTGCTTTCAGTCCTGCGAAATGAATGACTGCCTGTACATCTTCTTTATCAAAGATAGCATCCATTGCTTCTTTGTCGCAGATGTCTGCTTCGTAGAATGTTACTTTTTTGCCTGTGATCTCTTCTACACGATCTACTGCTTTTTTATTTGCATTGTACAGATTGTCTACGATGACTACTTCATAGCCTTCGTTCAGCAGTTCCACACAGGTGTGGCTTCCAATATATCCAGCTCCGCCGGTTACCAAAATTCTCATAGTATTTACCTCCTAATCAATTTGATAAATAGTTTCTTTATATTTATATTTTCGTGATAACAAGGTTAAACGATGCCATACGAATTGTTCCGTACTTCGTACTCTCACAATTCTGTCATCACCGTTTTACAGTGTTGCGATAAATCTCATGAAGGCTTCTCTTCCTTCCGGTGTGCATTTGTATACACCGGCATCTTCCAGAACGCCTACAAATACATGTCCAACTTCTTCTTTGAGGATATCCATCACATTATCTTTGTTCAGTTCCGGATGTTTCGGCAGGAAGGATTCTACCCAGTCTGCATGTTTTTCCAGAGCTTCGTTGGAACGGATGTCTTTCTTCTCGATGATATAATCTGCCAGATCCTGAAGCTCTGTTTTCAGTCGTGCCGGCAAGATTGCCAGACCCATAACTTCGATCAGACCGATGTTTTCTTTTTTGATGTTATGTTTCTCTGCATGCGGATGATATACGCCAAGCGGATACTCATCTGTCGTCAGGTTGTTTCTCAGAGCCAGATCCAGTTCAAACATATCGCCGACTTTTCTTGCGATCGGTGTGATCGTGTTATGTGGCTCTCCATCTGTCTCAGCAAAGATGTTTGCATCGGCGTCGGTATAGCCTCTCCATGCACCAAGTACATGGTCAGCCAGATCGATCAGACGTTTCTCGTCTTTGCAGCGAATACGCAGTACGGACAGCGGCCATTTTACGATGCCGGCTTCCACATCCTCGTATCCCGGGATCTCAACGTGTTTCTCGATCGGTGCTTTTGCCATTGCAAACTGGTAATTGCCGCCCTGATAGTGGTCATGGCTTAAGATAGAGCCGCCTACGATCGGCAGGTCTGCATTGGATCCGAGGAAGTAGTGTGGGAACAGTTTGATAAAGTCAAACAGTTTCACGAACGTTGCTTTCTCGATCTTCATCGGGATATGCTCTCCGTTGAATACGATACAGTGCTCATTATAATATACATACGGTGAATACTGGAATCCCCACTGTGTTCCGTTCACTGTGATCGGGATGATCCTGTGGTTCTGTCTTGCCGGATGGTTGACACGTCCTGCATAACCTTCGTTCTGACGGCAGAGCAGACATTTTGGATAACCGCTCTGTTTTGCCAGTTTTGCTGCTGCGATCGCTTTCGGATCTTTTTCCGGTTTGGATAAGTTGATGGAAATATCAATGTCTCCGTACTGACTTGGCACCTTCCAGCGAATATCCTTTTTGATACGATAACGGCGGATATAGTTGGTGTCCTGGCTTAATTTATAATAGTAGTCTGTTGCTTTTACCGGTGACTCTTTGTACAGCTCTTTGAACGTTCCGATCACCTGTGCCGGACGCGGAACCAGGCAGTTCATGATCTTTGTGTCAAACAGGTCACGGTAAACAACACTGTTCTCTTTTAATACGCCTTTTTCAACTGCATAGTCCAGCAGCTCTTCCAGAACTTCTTCCAGATCTACATCTTTGAACTCTGTCTCCGGCTCGGTATATTCTTCCTCCCCAAACAGCTCCAGCAGCTGGTTGGTGGTATAAATACGTTCTTCTTCCGGTACCAGTCCGCTCTCTATGCCATACTGTACCAGACGTTTTACATTTTCATCAAATGTCATGACGTTTCCTCCTGCTTAAATTTCTTTTGCTCCGTCTCCGATTTCCACTACATAGAATTCAGCTTCATGTCCTGTCTTTTCTTTGTAAGCTTTGCCCAGTTTGTCAATGAAGTGATCTACTGCATCATTCTTTACGATACTTACGGTGCAGCCGCCGAATCCGCCGCCTGTGATACGGGAACCGATCACGCCTTCGGTCTCCCATGCCAGATCTACCAGTACGTCGATCTCTTCGCAGGATACTTCATAGTCATCTCTCAGAGATACATGGGAAGCATTCATCAGTTTACCGAATTTCTCTACGTCACCTGCATTCAGTGCTGCTACAGCCTGGATAGTTCTCTGGTTTTCGTATACGGCATGATGTGCTCTCTTCTGGCGAACCGGATCTTTGATGGCATCTTTATATTTTTCGAATTCTTCTTCGCTTAAATCGCCAAGTCCTTTGATATCTACAACTGTCTGCAGCTCTTTTAATGCTGTTTCGCATTCGTTTCTTCTGTCATTGTAAGCAGAATCTACCAGGCTGTGTTTTACTTTACTGTTTGTGATAACGATCTTTGCATTTTCCAGTTTTACACTTGCATATTCATAGCTAAGATCGCTGGTATCCAGGAAGATCGCATGGTCTTTTTTGCCCATTGCCACTGCGAACTGATCCATGATACCGCAGTTGCATCCGTTGAAGTTGTTCTCAGAATACTGTCCGATCAGTGCCAGATCGATCATGCTGATTCCTTCGAATCCAAACAGATCACGGACTGCAAGTCCTGTCAGTACTTCCAGAGATGCGGAAGAAGAAAGTCCGGAACCGTTCGGGATCGTGCCGTAGATCAGGATATCCATACCGGTCGGGATCTTGTATCCTCTGCCTTCCATTGCCCACATAACTCCCTTCGGATAGTTGGTCCATCCTGCTTTTTCAGAATATACCAGATCATCCAGGCTTGTCTCGATCACGCCCAGTTTGCTGAAGTTTTCAGAATAGAAACGGATCGTACGGTCTTCACGTTTGCGGACGATCATGTAAGTTCCGATGCTCAGTGCACATGGGAAAACGTGTCCTCCGTTGTAGTCTGTATGCTCTCCGATCAGGTTTACACGTCCCGGTGAAAAGAATGAACGGATTTCTCCACCTTCCCCATAGATGGATACAAATTTTTCAATCAGTTTTGCTTTCATGTCACTTCTCCTTTTTCTTATTAAATGTATACTGTCACGAACTGCTTCTTCTGTAAAAATCGCAGCTCAAAAACATTCCCGGTTACGTCCGGCTCTGTGTCCTTGACGTTCACGCTAATATAAGTATAATGAGACTTACAGAAAAAATCAACAAGTATCATAATAAAAACTATAATTATATTGAGGTATTCTATGCAAATCCAGACCAATCAGAAACAACGTGAACTAAAAGACCACGGAACGTTTGCTTTTCCGGTAAATGTAAGCCATGAAAACCTGTTTTCTTATGAGCGAAGTTCCTTTTTCTGGCACTGGCATCCGGAGATTGAGCTGACTTTGATCGTATCCGGAGACATCAATTATCAGGTAAATGACAAAACTTATCATCTCACCACCGGCGAGGGACTTTTCTGCAATGCCAACATGCCGCACACCGGACACATGTATAATAAGGAAGACTGTGTTTATATTTCCACGACCTTTGACCCACGTATCATTTATGGTTTCGAATCCAGCCGCATTCAGACAGCCTATGTCACACCGCTGACACTGGACGACCGTTTTTCTTCCATCAAATTTTCCCCGGATGTCGCATGGCAGGCAGAAATCCTTGCAAACCTGACAAAAATCTGGGAAATTTCTTCTTCCAAGGCTCCGTGCTGGGATTTTCAGATTCAAATCCTGCTCTCCAGGATCTGGCTGATCCTGTATCAGAATACTGAGCCACAGACTGAAACGCTTCCTGCGGTACAGCGTGACCGGGAACGTCTGCTGGTGCTGCTCTCCTACCTGCACGACCATTATCAGGAAAAAATCCTGCTCGAACAGGTTGCCGCTCAGATCAATATCTGTAAAAGCGAATGCTGCCGCTTTTTCAAAAGTCATATGAACGAATCGCTTTTTGACTACCTGCTGCATTACCGCATACAGAAAAGCCTGCCGCTTCTGCAAAACACCAACAAAAGTATCACTGATATTTCACTGCTGACAGGCTTTTCCAGTCCCTGCTATTTTTCTAAAATTTTCAAATCCGAAATGGGATGCACACCGCGGGAGTATCGCAAAAATGCACTCAAGACTCCTTCGCCGGAAGCTGAGCCAGAATGATCGCCGCAAACATGGCAACACAGCCAAGTCCTTCCCGTATACTTAAGGTCTGGCCAAGCAGCAGCCAGCCAGCCAGCACAGAAATACAGGACTCTAGGCTGAGGATCAGCGATGCAATGGTCGGATCCATCCCTTTCTGACCGACGATCTGAAGGGTATAACCGACACCGCAGGACATGATACCGGCATAAGCGATCGGTTTCCACGCCAGAAGCACTGCGGATAACTGCGGCTGTTCCGCAAAGAGCATCGCAATGCCGGATAACAGACCGCACACCAGAAACTGGATGCAGGACATCTTCACACCGTCCACCTTCGGCGAAAAATAATCCACGATCAGGATATGTACTGAAAACAGAATCGCACAGACAAATACCAGAATATCTCCGTATCCAATTGAAAACTGTTCGTTTATGCAAAGCAGATACAAACCCACAACTGCCAGGAGCACCGACAGCCAGATCATCGGACTGCATTTCTTCTTCATAAAAAGTCCGATCACCGGAACGATCACAATATAACACGCTGTAATGAAACCGGCTTTTCCGACGGTTGTATATTGGATGCCGATCTGCTGGAAATTGCTTGCCAGGCACAGGGCGACACCACAGCAGATCCCGCCGGCCAGCAGTGTTTTTCGCTGTGCTTTTTTTTCCTCTTCGCTGACTTTTTCTGCCTCTGCCTTTTTTTCCCGCTTCAGGAAAAAAATACACGGGATCAGCACCAGCCCTCCCAGAATACTTCTCACAAAGTTGAACGTAAACGGTCCGACATACTCCATCCCCACGCTCTGGGCAACAAACGCCACGCCCCAGATGCATGCCGTCAGTAAAAGCAATGCGGAACTTCTCAGATTTCCTTTTTTCATTTTTACAATTCCTTCCTTATTTCATTAGCTTTCATCATATTCTTTTCTTTTTCGAAAGTCAATGGCGGATTTCTTTATGTTTTTCAACGAAATATCATAAATTTTTATATTTTCTTTTATTGGGAAATATGGTACAATGACTGTCAGTAGGGTCTCAATAATTGTGAAAGTTGCATAAATACCGGCATCTTTCACATCCCAAAATCACTATAACAGAAAGAATATGAGGTGTACACAAATGGCAATAGATCACAGCTTTATCATCAAAAAACTTCAGGGACTTCCAGAGATGTTCGTTATTTTCTCCCAGTCCACCAAGCATCCTTATGTAACCTGTAACGAAGAATCTTTCGATGACCAGATACATATCTTCTCAGACGCTGAGGCAGCACATGCTTATGTTGTTGCAAAAAATGAGCAGGAAAAAATCCCGGTGGTATCCGTAAGAGTAGCAGCAGAGCAGTTCCTTCATTTCTATGGTACACTCTACGCTCTCGGTGTCAACGGCGTGGTACTGCATGACAATGATACGGAAACCTCTCTCGCTCTTGAAGCGATCGTTCACAGAAGACATAATCCGGACGAACTTCCGGAAAAACAACGTCCTGTCATCAATCCGGAGCTGATGCTCACTTCCCTGTATTTCCTGCAGGAGATGCGTCGTCCGGTCAGCGAGGAAGAAAAAGAAAAAGCTGATCTGCGGGCAATGGACGAAGAACTGGTTGCCAATCTGGTACGCGGCCGTTTCTTAAGCGGTATTATTGTAGACGAAAGCGAAAAAGATGCTGACAGTAAAGCAGAAAATCCTGACGGCAACACGGAAGACGGAAACATCGAAGAAGCCAAAGAATCAGAAACAGAAGAAGAACAGCCAAAGAAAAAAAATAACATCCGTGTTCCGTATGTCAACAATCAGAACGGCGAGATGTATCAGGCTATCTTCACAGACGGATACGAGCTTCAGAGGTTTGATCCGAAGAAAAGACTTCGTCCGGTTGTCGTGAAATTTGATGATCTGGAGAAGTTCCTGGTGAAAGATGCAAAAGGTTTTTTGTTAAATCCGACCAGTACTGCCCTGCCGCTTCGCCGTGAGCAGCTGCCTGCTTTCAAAAAACGTATTGATGGTTAACTGAAAAAGGCACAGGAGTAAAATCCTGTGCCCTCTTTTATTTCCTGTCTGCGGTTTGCCGGACTTCAGCTCTCAGATCAGAAAATCTTTTAATCGCTTACTTCTGGACGGGTGACGCAGTTTCCGCAAAGCCTTGGCTTCGATCTGACGGATACGCTCACGTGTTACGTTGAACTCTTTTCCGACTTCTTCGAGTGTTCTTGCTCTTCCGTCTTCCAGACCAAATCTCAGTTTAACAACCTGACGCTCTCTGTCTGTCAGAGACTCCAGTGCTGTTGCAAGCTCTGCTCTGAGCATGGAAAATGCTGCGGAATCTGCCGGTGAAAGTGCGGAATCATCCTCGATAAAGTCTCCCAGATGACTGTCATCCTCTTCTCCGATCGGAGTATCCAGTGATACCGGATCTCTGGAGATTTTGAGAACTTCTCTTACACGTGACACGGAGACATTCAGTCTCTCTGCAACTTCTTCCGGGGTCGGTTCACGGCCAAGCTCCTGAAGCAGCGTTCTGGTCATACGAAGTGTCTTGTTGATGGTCTCTACCATATGTACCGGCACACGGATCGTTCTTCCGGTATCTGCGATACCTCTGGTGATCGCCTGACGGATCCACCATGTCGCATAGGTACTGAACTTATAACCTTTGGTATAGTCAAACTTGTCAACGGCTTTCATCAGTCCCATATTTCCTTCCTGGATCAGATCCAGAAACGGCATTCCACGACCGACATATTTTTTGGCAATGCTGACTACCAGACGAAGATTGGCTTCCGTCAGCTGTTTCTTTGCTTCTTCATCTCCTGCTTCCACACGCTTTGCAAGCTCTACCTCCTGCTCGGTGGTCAGCAGCGGCACGTTTCCGATCTCTTTCAGATACATACGCACCGGATCTTCTGTGCTGACACCTTCCAGCACGTCCACATCATCGATGATCTCAACCTCGTCCTCGTCATCCAGAATGATATCATCATTGTCGAGGATCAGATCTTCTGCATTGTCCACGCCAACTTCGGCATTTACAATATCAATCTTCTGCTTTTCCAGATACTCCAGTACCAGATCCATCTTATCTTCGGTAAGTTCCAGCCCTTTAAAGGCATCATTAATCTCACCGTACTGTAAGACATTTTTCTTTGTCTTTGCTAAATCTACAAGTCCAAGCAATGCTTTTGTAAACTGTTCCTGCTGTAATTCATCCATACTACAATTTCTCCTAATGCTCTTGCCTTCTGGCAACTCATTTTGCTGCATTTAATAAGATACCATTTTTGACATCTTCTGTCAACTTTTCCGGAGCATATTCCAGAAAATCACAAGAAATCCTCCCAAAAAGATAAACATATCTGCCAGATTAAACACTACACGTTCCAGTTTTCTGCATTTTGTGTGGAAGCTGAAATAGTCAACCACATATTTTCGTGTGATACGATCCCAAACGTTACTCCATGCTCCTCCAAGGATCATCCCAACACCTGTCTTCAAAAACAGCTGTTTTGGTTTCTTTATAAGATAAGCGTAAAACGCCGTCATTCCTGCTGTAACAACTGTTGTAACACCTGTGAGCAGTTTTGGAGTTTTCTCCATGAAGCTCAGTGCAGCTCCCCGGTTATGCAGCTTCTGAAGGATGATATGCCCTCCGAGCATTTTTTCTGGCGCCTCCTCCTCATTCCAGCTTTCCGCTCTCTTCTTCATAATATAATCCGCCGTAAAAATGCCTGCCGGCAATAGCATCCACTTCATACTATTCCTCCAGTGCCGGCACACCTCTCATCTCAATCAGAGGTCCGCCTTTATGTTCAATATAATCTCTTGTGATCGTAACTTTGCCGATGCTGTCATCTTTCGGGATCTCATACATGATATCCAGCATGAAATCTTCGATGATCGCTCGCAGTGCCCTCGCTCCGGTTTTTTTCTCCAGAGCTTTCTCTGCGATCGCCTCCAGTGCTCCATCCTCAAAAACAAGCTGCACTTCATCAAGTGCCAGCAGTTTCTGATACTGCTTGAGGATGGCATTTTTCGGCTCTTTTAAGATCTTGACCAGCATCTCTTTTGTCAGTCCCCTCAGTGTAAAGACGATCGGCAGTCTTCCGATAAATTCCGGGATCATGCCGAAATTGCGGATATCTTCCAGTGTCACTTTTTCGAGGATATCCGGATCGTTGTCATACTTGTCCTTTAAATCTGCACGAAATCCGATGGATGCCTGTTTGTTCAGACGCTCCTTGATAATATCCTCCAGTCCCGGGAAAGCTCCGCCGCAGATAAAAAGAATATTTCTGGTATTTACTGTGGCCAGCGGCACCATCGCATTTTTGCTGTTGGCTCCGACCGGTACTTCCACATTGGCACCTTCTAAAAGCTTTAACATACCCTGCTGGACAGACTCTCCGCTGACGTCTCTCTGATTGGTGTTCTTTTTCTTTGCGATCTTGTCGATCTCATCTATAAAAATAATGCCCTGTTCTGCTTTTTCCACATCGTTGTCTGCAGCTGCAAGCAGCTTGCTGACAACGCTCTCGATATCGTCTCCTATGTAACCTGCCTCTGTGAGCGAAGTCGCATCGGCGATCGCCAGCGGCACATCCAGAAGTTTTGCAAGGGTCTTGACCAGATAGGTTTTACCGCTTCCGGTCGGTCCGATCATCAGCATATTGGACTTTTCAATCTCAATATCATCCATCGTGCCGGTCGCCACACGTTTATAGTGATTGTAAACGGCAACAGAAACCACTTTCTTTGCATAGTCCTGACCGATCACATACTCATCAAGTTTTGCCTTGATCTTATGCGGTGCCGGGACAGATTTCAGATCAAATGCCGGTTTTGCCTCTTCTTTGCTCTTCTTTTTGCGAATCTTCTGTTTCTGTGGAATGTGATCCTGCAGATCCGACAGATTGATCATGCTGATATTCGGCATATTTGACATATCCTGGAAATTCATACCGCCTTTTCCCATGGAATCAAAAACCTTCTGCATACAATTCTGACAGATATGGATATCGTTCGGCAAATGTACCATCTTTCCTACTTTGCTCTCCGGTCTGCGGCACAGAAAGCAAATATCTTCAAAATCTTCTTTCTTTTCTTCGTCTACTACATCAACATCAATGTTTTTTTCATCTGGCATTGTCATAAACCTCCAGTAATTTTACTGTTCATCATTATAGCTCATATGTTCGCAAGAAACAAGTAAACTTTTTCGAAAGAAAATGGAAAAACAATTATACCAGTCCCTGTACTTTCAGAAGATAGAGCCATCCGGTCAGTGTAAATGCACTGAGCAGCGTCGTCAGCATGACAACACTGGAAGTGAGCACGCCTTTATGCCCCATATTTCTTGCCATAACATAGGAACTGACCGTTGTCGCCGAGCCGAGCATCACAAGGATCGCGATCAGCTTTTCCGTCCGAAAACCAAGTGTCACTGCGATCGGCAGAAATACGCCCGCCAGGATCACCAGCTTTAAGAGAACGGCCAGGATCACCGGCCGCATATTTTCGAAAGCTCCTTTGAACTCGATCGATGCCCCCATCGCCATCAGTCCGAGCGGCGTTGCAAGCACTGCTACATTTTTTACTGTTTTTTCAAGGATCACCGGCATCGGAAGTTTTAAAACAGACCACACAACGCCCGTCAGGATCCCGACAATGATCGGATTGGTGATGATCCCGTGTAACGTTTTGCGTATCAGTGCTCCGTTTACCCTGCCGCGTTCCGGCCGCATTACGGTCAGTACTACAACCGCCATAATGTTATAAAGCGGCACACTTGCCACAATCATCAAAGGTCCCATGCCTGCCTCACCGTAAATGTTCTGGATAAAGGCAATTCCGAAGATCGCCGCACTGCTCCGGTAAGATGCCTGGATAAACTCACCCTGTAGGCTCTTATCTTTCAAAAGAAAGGACAGTAATGTTACCGCTGTAATACTGATTAACGTAGCAAGGAAACAAAACACTACAAATTTCCAGTCCCAGGCTTCAAAAAAATCAACGGTCGCCAGATCCTGGAATACCAGCACCGGAAGTGCCACCTTAAATACAAAGCTGTTCATCTTATCGACAAACGATCCGTCCATGATATGCCACTTTCGAAATGCATATCCGAGCATCATCGTCAGGAAGATCGGCATCGTTGCATTCAGGCAAAACATCAAATTACTCATAAAACAAAACTCCAATCTCTGCAGTTTTTTCATGACAGCCTGTTCAAGAAAACCTGCTGCTCACCGCCTGCAGAAGCGGGGCATCTCACGTCCGATGTATACTATACCATGTCCCTTCGCTTTTTTCCAGTGCATATCAGCGATTGCGTTCCAGACCAGCCTGCGGATCGCTCCTTCTTCCATTTTTATTTTACATTTTGCCCCCCGATCTCCATATGCTATAAATCCTATAGCAATGCTTCTTTTTTGTACACAATTTCAAAAATTTTTCACAAAAATTGTAAATTATACTTGCATTTCCCTTATCAGAATAGTAGTATAGGGATATAAAATTTTAGGAGGTGATTTCTATTTCTACTTACAATCTTACTGCTACAACCAAGCTGATCATGGATTATCTGTGGGATTTCCCAGAAGGTACTTCTTTCCGTGAAATTTACAAACATTTCACAGAAGTGAAAGGAAGAGACTGGAAACGCCAGACTCTTTACACTTACCTGACGATCCTGATGGAGCAGGGTTTCCTGAGAACAGAAGGCTCCCGTCGCAGAACTACTTACATCCCGGCAATTTCCCGCGATGCTTACCGTGAGTTCCATGCAAAGGAGATTCTGGAGGATGCTTATGACAATTCTCTTGTAAAATTTGTAACAGCTTATGCAAAGAGCGATAATATCACAAAAGAAGATGCTGACGCAATTATCGCTATTCTGAATGATACTGTAAAATAGCCATTCAGAGGGGAGTGCAAGAGTACGTATGAATATTACAAATTACTATAGTTGTGTGGTACACTTGTGTATGCGTCAGCTTTTCTTCTGGAAAAGCCTGACGGACACAGGAAAAGGAGTTCACTTAAATGTGAGCTCCTTTTCTTTTTACATATTTTCTGTCAGTTTAAGATCACTGCTGGAACTGACGGAAGAAATCTTCAAGGGAATCGTAGCTGTCGCTTCCGCTGTTTCCTCCGTTTCCGCTGTATCCATCGCTTCCATTGCCGTCATATTCATAATACTGACGCGGCTGGCTCTGTCCATTATCCTGTCCCTGACTGTTATCCTGGCTGTTTCCCTGATCCTGACTCTGTGAACCTGAAGAATCTGAGCTACCATCTGAGGAAGAAGTGTACTCACTCTTCTTTGCCAGTGTGACAGAGAAGGTATTCTCTAAATATTCTCCGCCCTGTGCTGTCTTGACAACCACATCGATCGTCTCACCTGCTTTGTAATACTCCATGCGTGAAAACAGTTCATTTCTGGAAGAAATCGTAATGCCATCCAGTTTTGTGATGATGTCACCTTTCTTGATGCCTGCTTTTTCTGCCGGAGAACCTTCTACTACGCTGTATACAAATGCACCTGCCGGCAGATTGTAGATCTGACGTGCTTCTTCGGATACATCTCTTGCATCAACACCGAGGAAACCAAGTTCTTCGCTGTCCGTTACTTTTGCTCTGGTCGTACGGTTCATCAGCTCATCCAGGATCGGAGAAGCTGTATTGATCGGGATCGCATATCCCATACCCTCCACGCCGGTATCTGCTGCCTTTGCGGAATTGATACCGATCAGATTGCCGTTCGCATCGAGCAGTGCACCGCCGCTGTTACCAAAGTTGATTGCTGCATCCGTCTGGATCATATTGTTGCTGACATTATCGATCGTCACTTCCCGGTTCAGGGCACTGATGTAACCTACCGTCAGAGACTGTCCGTATCCGAGTGCATTACCGATCGCGATCACTTGATTGCCGATTTTCAGTTTATCGGAGTCACCCATAACAGCAACTTTCAGTTTGCTCTGTACATCTTCGGAAATATCAGAAAGGCTGACTGCCACAACGGCTAGGTCATGGTCCGAATCCGTACCTTTTACCTGTGCTTTTACGACGGCATCATCGGTGTTTTCCGTATCCACGGTAAAGCAGACGCTCAGTTCTTCTGCTCCGTCCACCACATGGTTGTTGGTAGCGATCAGAAGCTCTTTATCTGTCTTGGCAATGATCACACCGGAACCGGCACTTTCTGTTTCCTGATACTGTGTTGTTCCGAAAAACATGCTCTGTACTTCTTCTACGCCTTTGTTTGTGATTGCTACGATGGATGGCATCGCATTCTCTGCGATCTCAGAAACATCGCCGGCTGCTGAGACGCTCTGTGTGACACTCTGGCTGTTATCTGCATCACCGGCTGCCTGTGTCTGCAGCTCTGCTCTCTGCTCAGTCTCACCGGATGAGATAGTCTCGCTTTCTGCCACAAGACTGCTCACGGATTTTTTGGAATCGATCGTTCCGAACGTCACACCAAGCACCAGACCGAATACGGCTGCACATCCGAAAGCAACTGCGATCTTCTTGCCTGTGCCAAACGGCTTTTTCCCGCCGCTTTCCAGCGAATGTTTCTGCTGCGGATGATTTTGGTAAACGCCGTCATGCCATCCGTCTTCTCTCTGGTGATACTCGCCATTCTGATAGTACTGACGGTATCCTTTCTTTTCTTCGTTAATATGCTCTTCTGCATGATGCTCTGATGAACCATACTGCTGTGAGTTCTGTGTGCTGCCTGTCGGCTCTGCCTGTTCGCCTCTTTCGTAGCTGTAATGGTAAACAGATGACTGCTCCCCGGATTCTGCGGATGCTTCGGTTTCTTCCGCTGTCGATGCCTGTACCTCTTCGTTTTCTGACAGCTGATCTTCTTCCCCGTACATCTGCCCGGTTTTCACTTCATCCTCTGCGGATGGCTGCTTTGGATCGTAGCGGTCTTCATTTTCTTTATTATCAAATTCATCATACATGACCAAATCCTCCTCTTATCGCTATTTTGCGTCTGACTTTTCTATCAGGCCACATTTTTTCTGTATGGTATGAAAGTATAGCAGTCGTTTGTGTTCAAAGTGTGACAAAATCGCTTAATTTTTACATCTTGACTGAAGTTTCTTTTTCTTCTCCCAATAACTCTTATTTCCTGTAAGGTGTAAAACTATGTTTTCCGGCAGTTTCTGATAGGACCTGCCAAGCCTATAACCGAGCAGTTTGCTTGCACTTCGCATCCCCAGAACCGGAATGAGATACGGCTTTCTCTGTGAGATCAGATACGCTGCGGTCGCCTTCACCATGCGAATCCCTTCACTTTCTGATTTTGCCATGGCAAAAATCTCCGGGTGATCCGCCTGGGACACTGCCAGATCAAAGTTCCGGTGCAGCTGCTGGCGATTTGTATAGTTGTGGGAATGAACCACTTTTGCTTCTGCAACATAGGCAATGGCATAACCTTCCTGGATCAGTTTTCCCGCAAATATCATATCTTCATTGAAAATGGTGTACTTTACGAAACCTCCCAGCTTTTCGTAAATGCTTCTGCGGTACATCGCACAGACATTCGAACAGAAAAACGTTTTGATCCCCAGACGTTCTAAGTCTGCTTTTGTTTTTACGCTGCTCTCTTTCGGATAATTAAAACTTCTCGTATAACGTTCGATGATATCGCAGTCTTTGTCCGGCAGCTGTCTTGCATAGGCTGCCGCCACCTTTTCCTTTTCAAAAGCGGATACCAGTTTTTCCACCAGATAAACATCTGCCGGGACGGCATCCTGCGTCATAAATAAGATCAGATCCCCGTCAAGCAGGGAGGCGGCACCATCTCTGGTACCGCCGTGGTCAAAATCTTCTGTCTCTATATGCCGGATCTGTACATTCTGCCACGTTTCATATCCTTTTTCCGGAAAAAACTTTTCTTCCGTATTTACGATCAGGATCGTCCCGATCGGATAAGTCTGTTTCTGAAGCATATGCATCAGCCGGTCAAATTTATGATCCGGTTTATAGCTCGGAATCACAACATCTACCGTTTTTTTCACATTCTCCCTACTTTCTTGTTTACTGTATTCCTGTATCGTTGATGATCTGCCAGCTGATCTCCTGCACGGAATCGGACGGCTCATAATTGCCGTCATCGAACAGCCACTGGTGAAGCTGACGTACATTGTCTGCCAGATCGACTGCCACCACGCAGTCTCCTGCCTGAAGATTTGCTGCCGTTAAATTAAATGGAAATCCTGTCTGGTCTGTCAGGTTATAAGAAGAAACATCTTTTGCCAAGGAGAGCAGCTCCGTGTTGCCAAGGCTTGTCATCATATTGCCGGCCACGTTGTCGATCAGATTGTTCAGTGTCAGAAGATCGGCACTTTTTGCCTTCTCCAGGATCTTCTGAAGAACGGTACGCTGTCTTTCGGTACGTTTGAAATCGCTTCCTTCCGTGTAACGGATACGGCAGTAAGACAGTGCCTGAAGTCCGTTTAAGGTCTGAAGTCCTGCATATTCGACCGGAACGATCTCTTTGCCGGTCACCTGGGAACCCTCTACCTGATAATTGTTCAGATGTACAATCTCGTCCTCCTGCACATCGATGTCAATACCGCCAAGTGCATCGACCACATCGGCAACTGCCGTGAAATCTACGGTGACAAAATCCGTGATATCCAGATCCAGGTTTTTGTTCAGCATGCTGATCGCACGGGAAGGTCCGCCGAAATAATAACATTCGGTCGCCTTGCGGTACTCTCCGTTTGTATTGTCCAGGTAAGTATCGCGGTAAACAGACACCAGTTTGACATCTTTTGTCTTGTTGTTGATGCTTGCGATCAGAATGGTATCACTGTGAGCCTCTTTGTCAAGGCTTCCCTCTCTGGAGTCCACACCGAACAGTGCAATGTTTGTATAGCCTTTCAGGTTGACGTTGTCATTGATCACAATGTCACCTTTTGATACATCGGCACGTTTGATCTTGCCGACCTTTGCAGCAACAAACAGTCCTGCTGCCAAAAGTACAAGGATCAGTATTTCAATGATAAACGTGATCCGTTTTCTCTTCTTTTTCTTTGCTGCACGTTTTCTTCTGTCATTCTGTTCATAGTACCGGTCGTCATAGCCGCCGCCCGGATAACCCTGACGGTAGCCGCCGTCTCTTCCGTATCCGTCCTGACGGTATCCCTGCTCGTAACGTCGGTCATACTGTCTGCCGTAATCCCGGCGGTATTCTTCCTGCTGATAGCCTCTGTTCTCTTCGCTGCGGTAGTTTCCCCTGCTCTGACAGCGGTAATCGTCCCGGTAATATGGATCCCGTCGGTACTCTCTGTCATCAAACCTGCGGTCATCTGACTCTCTTTTGCTTTTTCTTGCCATCTCAAATCCCCCTTCTAGTATGCATTCTTGTTGATAAAGCCCTTAAAAATTGTAAGAATCAAAATCTTGATATCCAGTCCCACGGTCCAGTTCTCTATATAGTACAGGTCAAACTCGATCCTGCGTTTGATGGATGTATCTCCCCGGTATCCGTTTATCTGTGCCCATCCGGTCATCCCCGGACGCACCTGATGTTTTACCATATAACGTGGGATCTCCTCCCGGAACTTCTCCACAAACTGAGGCCGCTCCGGTCTCGGACCGACCAGACTCATATCTCCTTTCAGGACGTTGAACAGCTGCGGCAGTTCATCAATACTCGTCTTTCGCATGATCTTGCCGATGCCTGTCACTCTCGGATCGTTCTTTGTCGTCCAGGCTGCCTTTTCATCCTTTATCTCCTGCACCGCCATCGAGCGGAATTTATACATATAGAACGGCTTGTTGTGCAGTCCGACACGTTCCTGCCTGAAGATCAGCGGTCCTTTCGAAGTTGTTTTCACCAGGATTGCAGAAATCAGCATGATCGGTGAAAACAGGATAATGGCCACCAGTGCCCCGAAAATATCGATGCTGCGTTTGACCATGCTGTTGAAAGTATTGGTCAGCGGCACATGACGGATGTTGATCACCGGAAGTCCGAGCAAATCCTCGGTGTAAGGTCTGGTCGGAATGATGTTGTTGTAGTCCGGGATAAATTTGGTGTGCACTCCGGATTTTTCGCACAGTGCAACGATGTGCTGCAGTTTCTCGTATTCCCCAAGTCCCAACGTGATCGCAATCTCATCCAGACAGTTTTCCGGCAGGATCACGACCAGATTCTCGATCCTTCCGATCACTTTGATGCCTTTGTACATCGTCCCGCGTGCCACATTGTCATCTAAGATGCCCCGGACACGGTAACCCCACTGCGGATTCGCAATGATACGGTCGATATACTGCTCTGCCGCCCGGCTGTAGCCGACAAGCAGGATCTGTTTCTGGTTCAGCCCGCGTCTGCGAAGGCTCATCAACACCATGCGGATCAGATTCCGCACCAGCGTTTCCGCAACGATGTTCAGTGCATAGAAAATGCAGAGCATCTTTCTGGAAAAGTCGATTTCATGCTGCATATATGCAATCGTAAAAAACAGCAGCAGTGCTATGGTGTTTGCCTTTACGATATTGCCAAACTCAAGTCTTCGTCCCTGCACCCGTTTTGGCGTGTACAGGCTGAATGCATGATAGAGCAACAGCAGCCCCGGTATCAGAATGACCAGGGCTGACATATACGTCTCAAGCGGAAGTTTTCCGGCAACATCCGGTGCGAAAAACTCAAACTGAATAAACCAGGCTGCGATATAGGTACATGCGATCACCAGTGCGTCTACCACCACATGGATGCGGTTCAGAAGCGTTTGATTGTCTTTGATCATGGTTATCCTCTCCCTGTTTGCTTGCCTTATCATAACGCATACGCCGAAAAAGGGCAATTCTTTTTTGCCCGTTTTGGCAGCGTTTTACAAATAATTTACGTTTTGTATTTCTATTTTTTATCTTTATTACATCACAAATCTTCGAACGACATTCACCCAGAGCTGCACCTGAATTCTCACATAATTCCACAGATGCCGCTTCTGAAACGGAACTTTTTTCTCTTTGTCTGACATGGCAATGCCGTTAAAAATACCGTTTGCATATTCTTTCCCAAAGCCTTTCCGGACAAAGAACAGCCACTTGACCACAAACCCGGGAATCAGAAGCGGCAGATTCAGTATGATCTGCAGAAACGGCATGTTCTTATAGATCATATAAACATTGTTTCTCGAAGAATGGCGTACTTTAAACTCATTGTATCTTGATCCGCTCGTCCCGCTTCCGACATGCCATACGACTGCCCGCGGACAGTACCAGTTCTCATAGCCATAGATCTGGGCACGGTAGCCGACATCAATATCCTCAAGATAGGCAAAATGTGCCTCATCAAACCGTCCGATCTTCTCAAATACGCTTCTGCGGTACATGGAAGCTCCGCCACAGGCTGCAAACACTTTTCTCGGCTTGAGATAATCTTTCCACGGCCTGTCTTTTCCAAGTGCATATGCCCATCCAAGGGCACAGTAATAATCCCCGGCATCATCCAGTTTGTCCGGCTCGTGCATTTTGATCATTCTTGACGAGCAGGAAAAGCAGTGCGGATGCTGCCGCATCATGATCAACAGCTCCTCAATGCAGTCTTCATGCAGCTTTGTGTCATTGTTCAGAAGAAATACATAAGAAGACTCTGCTGCCCGGATTCCCACATTGACCGCATGGCAAAAACCATAATTCCGGTCAAGTGCCAGGATCTTTACCCACGGATAATGTTCTTTTACAAACGCAAGGCTTCCGTCCGTCGAACCATTATCCACAAGGACTGTCTCATAATTTTTACAGGTCTGCTCTCTTAATGTATCCAGACAGTCCTTTAAATATCCGATTCCATTATAATTCGGTATCACTACCGTAACTTCTGCCATATGCATTCCTTCCTAACGCTTTCTCAGTGTATAATTGCAGGTGTTGAGTGAGAAATTCTCGTTGTAATAAGGATCGCCCTTCGTAAGGATCTCACTCCAGTGTGCTTTCATATAGTTAATTTCACTTAAGAAACGTTTCTGTTTTTCCGGTGTGTCTTCGTAGCCGCGGCTCTTGGATTCATAGTGATACAGCTCGACATTCGGCTCATAAACTACAAGATAGCCTTCTCTTCTTACCTTCAGGCAGAAATCAATGTCATTGAATGCAACGGCAAGGTCTTCGTTGAATCCGCCTGCCCCCTCCCATGCTTTGCGGTCCACCATCATGCAGGCAGCCGTCACGGCACTTAAATCCTGCTGAAGGATTGCTTTTCTAAGATAACCGCTGCGTTCTCTTGCCATACCGACAAACATCGCCCCGGCAACACCGCCGATACCGATGATCACGCCCGCATGCTGGATCGTATCATCCGGATAATACAGTTTCACTCCCACAATGCCGACCTCTTTTCGCTGACACTGTCCGATCATCCGCTCCAGCCAGTCCGGTGTGATCACCGTCACATCGTTATTCAGGCAGAGAATATAATCGCCTTTTGCAAATGTAAACCCGAAATTGTTCAGAGCAGAATAATTAAAGCCCGACTTCCAGTAAACGACCCGGATGCCGTCCCTGCCGTCAATCTCTTTGTAATAATCAAAAATCTCCTGCCCGGTGCTGTTATTCTCCACAATAATGATCTCATAATTACGATAGGTTGATTTCTCTTTGATGGAATCCAGACACTTTTTGAGTGTCTCTTTTTCATCCTTGTTCGGAATGATGATCGAGACGAGCGGTTCGCCCGTCACCTGATATTTCGCCCGGTAAAATCCAGGGAACAGCGTATCATTCACTTCTGCCTCTTCCCCGCAGCGGCGGATGTGCTCTGTCACTGCCCGTTTTCCGGCATCGTAGGCATACTTTTTGCTGAGCGGATTGTCCGCTGTGGAAGCCTTGTGCACCCGCCAGTGGTACAGCACCTTCGGAATATGCTCGATCCCTTTTGCTTTTTCAACACAACGGAACAAAAACTCGTGATCCTGTGCTCCGTCAAATTCTTTTTTCTGGCCGCCCACTTCCTGCACCAGTGTCTTTTTCACAACCAGCAGATGGCAAATATAATTGTTGGAACGCAGCAGATCAAGATTGAAATCCGGCTTGAAATTTGGCTGATAACGCTCGGAAAGATCACTTGTCACCTTGTCCTCATCTGTGTAAACAATCTCCGCCCCTGTTTTGCAGATCCGATCCGCCACTTCATAGAGGGCATTTTCAGAAAGCAGATCATCATGGTCAAACAGAGCAATATAATCGCCGTCCGCCAGTTCCATCGCTGCATTCGTGTTGTCTGCAATGCCCAGATTTTCCGCAAGGATCTTATATTTGATACGTTTATCAGAAAGATAACTGTCAACGATCCGTTTTGTCTCTGCGGTATCTCCACTTCCGTCTGCAATGCACAGCTGCCAGTGCGGATAGGTCTGTGCCGTCACCGATTCGATCATCTGCCGCAGGAAAACTTCCGGTGTTTTGTAAATCGGAACCACAACACTGATCAGCGGCGGATACTCCCAGATCCGTTTTCTCTGTGCTTTTCGCTCCTCATCCGTCAGAATATCATTCTTACACCACTCATTATAATCGACTTCTTCTTTTTCAAATCGCTCTGATAATCGCACTTTAAATTCCTGAAAACCATACTGCTTCAAATAAGAAAATCCCTTTTTGATCGTGTAGGCATTCAGGCTTTTTGCCAGTTTCGAAAAATCCATACGTTTCCTCTCTTACTTTTCTGCTCTTCCGGAAAGCATTTCCATCCGGGGCATTTATCTTAACTTTTTCTCTGTTTCACCTGAAAAGACTCTTTGTACACTATAGTATAGAGGAAGCTTTTCTGTCAAGTGTCGGATTTTCTCCCGTATTTTTGATTGCAGGATTTCCGGCAGATGTGATATGATGAGTCAAGGGACAAATGGACACAAAACGGATGCTTGCATACGTATTTGTGTCTATGAGGACCGCTAAAACATGAGAAAGCAGCCATTTTTTGTAAAAAAATGAGCGAATTTCGAATGTTTGCGTGATTTTGGGAGTGCAGAGCACGAAAAAATCACGTATGACTCATAAAGATTTCCAGTTGTTGAGACACTTATCATATAGAAAGGACAAAGTGAAAACGATGATTTCAGATAAAACAGATTCCAGTTCGGATAAAAACACAAAAAAAGCAAAGAACAAAGTCCTCGGACATTTGCTCTCGCTTTTTTTCGGCATACTGCTTGGCGGCCTGCTCTGCCTGCTTCTGGTTGTGGCCGCACGCCACATGGGTCTGATCTCTTTTGGAGAAGCAGATTCTTTTTACGATACCGCCGTTTCCTATTACAGTGAGCAGTTCGGCGATGCCGCTTCCGCCCAGAGTCAGGACCCGCCCTCTTTTGCACGTTTTTATACGCGTGCGGCAGATACCTCCATCTTAAACAGCGATGTCTCCCTCGATCTGGAGCGGATCCTTCAGGAGAATGTTCTGCTGGAAGGGGAAGGATCGGAGGATGCCGATACTGCTGATTCCGACGCTGCGGATTCGGAAAGTACGACCGCTTCCCTTGCAAAAGAGATCACCGGAAAGAAGATACGTCCGGCATCAAAACTTCAGGAAAGCTGCACCTTGGACGGCATTTCCCGCGACTTTACGGATCTTACGGTAAATCCCTCCTCTCCGGCAGCTATCCAGCTTGATACCGCCACATCAAGACTTTACCAGCGAGTTTATCTTACTTTTACTCTGCAATCCGATGCCAACGGTACGCTGAATGTTCTGCAAAGTTCTGATCTCCAGTATCGGATCCCGTTTACGGCCGGCGAGAAGAAAAACGTGCAGATCGCCATTTCCATCTCGTCCGACTCGGTAAACTTTTCCTGTGAAAAGGAAAGCTGTCGGATCACAGACCTTGCACTGCTTGGCTCCGTCAAAACCATATCCGCCTACACCGGTGCTCAGATTGCTTTCGATGAGAATACCGAAAAGGACCAGATCTCCGGTACCGTGACGACAGAAAATGCCGGTTTTCTCTTTCTGCCAATCCCATACAGCAAGAATGTAAAAGCTTATGTAGACGGCATCAAGACCGATGTTTTACGTGCCAATGCCTGCTTCGTCTGTGTTCCGGTCGGCTCAGGAGAACACACCTTTGCATTTTACCGGAAGTGAGCATTTTCTATAAAAAGCAGCCGGAAACCACCGGGCCTCCGACTGCTCATTTTCTGCTCTATTTTCGATGAAAGAATCGTTTCATCTGCTCTTTAAATGGTATTTTTGCATCCGAAATTTTCCTTGCCATTTTATAAGAAATCGTTCCTTTTGTTACTTCGATCGACGCTTTCAGTGCCGCATTCTCGTTTTTCAGTCGGTTCATCGCCGCGATGCTGCCGCTGCCGCCAATGGATGGATCGCCAAGAGCCAGTCCCTGGAAAATGAAATCCCGGTCGATCTTGTCTTCTGGCAGTTCTTTTTCCGTAAACTCCAGAAGTTCCCGGTAGAAGCTGCGGTACTCTTCGCACATCTGCTCCACCGTTTTCATCTCCATATCATCCACGATCTCTTTCTTTGCCTGATATTCTTCCGGATGATCGATGATATGATGCAACAGCTGCATCACCTCATCCGGGCTGGCATCCGGCTTCACCAGCCAGCCGCCGCCTGTCTTTCTGATACGCTCCCCGACTGCTCCGATGTCGGTTGCAACGATCGGAATCCCATTAAGCCATGCTTCTGAGACGGTATAACTGAATGTCTCCGGCCAGATCGGCAGAATGCAGATAATATCAATCTCATTATCTTCAAGAAGCTGCGGAAGTTCCTCTTTTTTGTAAGTGGAGCTGAAGAAACAGTTCTCCTGTGAAATTTCCAGAATATTCTTATCACCGATCGCACCCAGTACAAACCAGTTGATCCCGCCTTTGTCCATCGGAATCAGCTCTCTTGCCATCAGACTTCCTTTCTGCGGAACCATTCCTCCAAGGAATGCCACATTGAGCCTTCCTCGTTTTCCGAAGCGATGGTGATATTCTCCTTTGGTACTTTGATTATCCGTGTAGAACACGCCGTCATGTTTGACATAGACACGGATCTTCACCGGTCCGTCGGCAAGTTTTCTGGTACTGATACGAAGATCCAGACCGCACATCAGTGCTTCTGTTGCACCAAATGCATCGACAATATCCGGTCTTGGTACTTTGTTTGCCAGAAAACAGTCCTTTTTGCCTTTGCTGTCCGTAAATTCCACATAAATTTTTGTTTCTTCGTTTGGCACACCTTCCAGATACGCCCAGCCTTTGATGTCATTGAGCCCCTGATCGGCTCCCGGCACACGATCCAGCTTCACGTGCAGGTGCTCGCTCTTCTGATGCTTCTCCGGAGACGGCACATGGATGATATCACGCTCCAGTTTGTCTTCTCCGTGTTCGATGACCATGCATTTTTCTTTCAGAGAAGGGAAATATTCAAGCAGAATATCCCTCGCACTTTCGGATGGGAAGATCAGTTTCCGGCAAATGGAAAGTGCCTTTTTATTTTCCCTTCTCCAGATGCGAAGATAATCAACCTGGCTTGCAATGTCTTTTTTCTGACGCAGACATTCCCGGCAGCGTTTCTGCCTCTCTTCAAAGGAAAGCTTTGCATCCTCTTTCTGACAGAACTGATTTTCGTTATCCAGAAGAATGATCGTCGGGCAGGCATAATAGAAATCATGAATGGTTGCGATCACCGGGATTCCGAAACGCTCTGCCGCAAAATAAAGCTCCAGAGAAAGATCCTGCGAATGCTGGATATGCACCATATCAATGTCAAATGCCAGCAGGATCTGTTCATAGATCTTTCGCATCTTTTCATCACGGAAAACCGGAAACTTCGGTGCTTCGCCAATTTCAAATTTCAGGGAGACCACATCTTTGTCCGTGTAGATCGTCAGTCTTAAATATTCTTCATCTCTTGCCGCCACGAAGACATTGTATTCATCCCGCAGTGCCATCGTCAGCTCTTTGACATGAATCTGTGTGCCGCCGATGTTGTTGAATGCCCCTTCCTGGAAATCCAGATGCAGCAGATAGAGAATGTTCTGCTTTCCGTTGTGCAGTTTTGTATACATATTGATATTGTCGCGGATCTCCTGATCCGGATTTTCCATACAGTACCGATGGTTCATCCGCATCTGGGCAGCGTAACGGTCATTTAAGATTGCCTCATGTTCTTCAAGAAGCTTTTTCTTTTCTTCGGTGTCAAACGAAGCGGTCCCTTTATGGTATACAAAGGTGTCATCGCACATTACATGATGATAACCTGCCTGCTCTGCACGGTTGCAGAAATCATTTTCCTCCCCGTAGCCTCTGCCGAACGTTTCAGCGTCAAAGACACCGATGTCATCGATCACACTGCGTTTGATATACATACAGAAACCAACCGCAACGGTGATCCTTGGATAACGTCTGAGGCTGCACGTTTCAATCAGTCCGGCGTACTCATCTACCGTGACATTCTCCGGTATCGGATTGTCCTGGCACATGACCGGAACCGAACATAAAGTAGCACTGTTTGAGAGCGGTGTCACCGTTCCGATGCTCTCCTCCCGGTATGCACAGGCGATGATCTTGTCCAGCCACCCTGCGGTAACGATCGTGTCAGAATTTAAAAGAAGGACATCACGATCCTCTGACTGTGCCATTCCTTTATTTACGTTTGCGGAGAATCCCAGATTTTTTTCATTGTGCAGTACCAGAATATGTTCCCCGGAAAAACCATTCAGATAAGGTGCGATCCGTTCATCCGGACTGCAGTCGTTGATCAGGATCAGCCGGTGCTTCGTAAGATCTGTATGCTTTAACACACTCGGCATACAAAGCTGCAAATCATCGTAACCATTGTACACCGGTATAATAATATCTACTGCCTCTGTCCTTTTTTTCATTTATTTCCTCCAAAATGCAAGACCATTTTTTTTACCAAGCAGCCAGTTTGCACGCTCCAGTGCCTCTTCCATGGAGAGTACCGCAATCATGCCGCTGATCTTTACCTGATCCTTGTTTTCTTCCATTTTGACCAGATAAACCGGATCGGTCGTTAAAAACAGATCGCCATGCTCCACTTTTCCGGAAGCGTTGGCCGCTTTTAACTTCGCATTGGTTCCAGCATGGTCGATCCGGCAGATACATGGTTTTCCTTCCAGCGGATCAAAACGCAGTGCCTTCCAGTCCTTAAAATTTTTCAGATCAAAAGTCACGCGGAACGCTCCGTCCTGCAGAACCGTTTCCGCCTGGATTTTCTCCTCTTCCCGGAACCCGTTTCCGGTGTCCACAAAGAGCTGGCAGTTCAGCAGATCCTTCTCCTGGTGGCGTTTGCGAAACTCTTCCAGAGAAATACCGATCTCTGGGATGCTGTAGTGCAATACGCGGTTCGCTCCGACGTAGTGTTCTGCAAAATAGGTGCCCCACTTGTGGAAAGTCTCGGACATCTCCTGCGTAATCTGATATTCTTCTAAAAGCTCCTGCATTCTGCAGTCTTGTTCCAGCTGTGGATAGCTGCTGTACAGCTCATTGATGGCACGCCAGATGATAAATGCCACCGGAACCGGAAAATCAAAGATCCATTCGCAGTCAATGACACGGTATTTTCCGTCTTTTTCGAAAATATTGTCGAGGATCAGATCGATGTTCGCCGGGGCAATGCACGGCAGTTCCGGGCAGATCTGTGAAGTTCCAAAAACCTGGGCAAACTCCGTCCGCTCTCTTCCGGACATCTCCCGGCTTACGATATGACGGTTCCCAGTTGCTGCGGATTCTTTTTCACACAGCATACTGACCGTGGAAATCAAATTTTTCACTTTTTCCACGTTATGTTCATAAATGGCCTGCTTTGCCTGTTGTCCAAGGCTTTTTTCCTGAAGAAACGGTGTCACGACAGCATCGCCTTTTGCTTTCACGCCAAGGCTGATCCAGCTTCCGTAATCTTTCTGTTTGTTCTGCATATTCTGCAGGTGACGTTTTGCCTCGTTTGTCATCGGCTGCTTGACAACCACTTTTTCTCCGTTTTGCTCTTCAATCGTGGTAGCAATGGAGAAATGACGATCGCGGTCGGTGCTCATCTTCGCATAAAGCACTTTTTTATCAGCACGGATCTGATTTCTGCTCATCTCGATCAGAAAAGAATTGGCAAAATAATCCATTCTGCCATCCTGCTGAATCGTCTCCGCCACCTGTCCCTCCCGGAACAGTGCCATGCGGTATTTTGTGAAATTCCAGGTCGGAAGACCATATTTCTGCTCTTTTAAAGACTCATCCGTAAAGACTTCCCGCGGAAACTTGTAATCCGGATACGGATAATAAAAACGGTGATAAGAAAAACCACAGGCTTCCATCAGACGTTCCCACTCTCCTTTGGAGAATGTCCGCACGGAATGATTGTCCGGATACCCGGCAATGCCGTCAAAATAGCCGTTGGTATGATCTTCCGGTGCACCCGCAAAATACTTGAGTCCAAAGCGGTTCTCGATTGCAATCAGCAGGATCCCCTCCGGCTTGAGCAGCCGTTTGATATTCTTAAGAAACGTCTCGCACGGCTGATCCCCCTCGGTAAAGCCCGGTGCATACTCAAACACGCCGTTGAGCACGATGTAATCAAACTGCTCACCGAACACCATATCATTTAAATTGCCGACCCAGATCTCCAGATTCGGCACACGCTCATGCCTTGCCATGTTGATGTCCGCTCTCTGCTTGGAAAGCTCCACCGACACGACCTTTTTCATCCGCTCACAGAGCAGGCCGCTGATCGCCCCGCAGCCGGAGCCAATCTCCAGACAGGTCGCATCCTCCTGAAACGGATACCAGTTCAGGATGTTCTCGCGGACTCTGGAAAGATGGTAAAGTACCGGAAACGGAACATTCTCCATACTCTCGTAACTGCCCTGTGTTTTGACGATCTTCAGTATTTCCTTTTCAATATCTCCGTCGGAGTAAAAATTCTCTCCGCTGTAATAATCCAGATTAAACTTTGCCATAATTCCCCCCGCTTCAGGATAGTGTTACTTTTGAATTCATATCGTAATAACCGACGGTATTGCGGTCCGAGATCACCGTCAGGCTGCATACATCATACAATCTGTGAAATACCACAAACTCTCCGTTGCGGTAACCGGTACATCCAAGAGAAATCAGATATTCTCCGCCCTGCAGATCCAGTTTCTGCGTGAAGGTGATCTCCTGACTCTCGCCCTCTTTTTTACCTTTGACATCTGCCTTTTCATACATGGTGTTTGTTCCGGTAATCTCAATCCCCTGCAGATTCTTGATCGTAAACGCATAGATCGGCTCTTTGATCTCCTCGTGGAAATCCACCTTCATGCGAACAGAAAAGGTGCTGCCCTTCATCAGGGTATTGGTGATCAGCCCTTTGTCATCGAGGATCGCATAGTCTGTGATCTCCGCAATCTTCTCTCCATACTCGATCAGCTTCGGATTGACCACGACCGAATCCTTCCAGTTTGCACTGACATCCTCGACATCGTTCATCCGGCTGTCTGTCTCCAGTTCAGACGGATCAAACTGATGCACCAGAACCTTCTTATAAATATCAACCGCTTCTTTCGGTGTTCCCTCAAAGATCTTCTCGCCCTGGTTGAGCAGGATCGCACGGTCACAGTATTTTGTGATGCTTCCAAGGTCGTGGCTGACAAACAGGATCGTCTTGCCTTCTTTTTTGAAATCCTCAAATTTGCGGTAACATTTTGCCTGGAAAAAAACGTCTCCGACCGACAGTGCCTCATCCACGATCAGGATCTCTGGATCGATATTGATGGCAACGGCAAATGCCAGCCGCACAAACATACCGCTTGAGTACGATTTGACCGGCTGATTAACAAAATCACCGATGTCCGCAAACTCCAGAATATTGTCCAGTCGCTCATCGATCTCTTCTTTTGTAAATCCAAGCATCGTTCCGTTCAGATAGACATTCTCGATCCCGGTGTATTCCATGTTGAATCCGGCTCCAAGCTCCAGAAGTGCCGAGATACGTCCATCCACGTTCACTTCGCCTCCGGTCGGATTCAGAACACCGGTGATGATCTTCAGAATCGTCGATTTACCGGAACCGTTCGTCCCGATGATGCCGACCGTCTCGCCTTTTCTGATCTCAAAATTAACATGTTTCAACGCATAATGCTCCCTCGCATCCACATGAAATCCAAGCGTCTCCTTCAGACGGTCAGACGGTTTGTTATATAATTTATATACTTTACTCAGGTCTTTTACCTGAATTGCCATTTCACTCATAGATTTCGATTCCTCATAAATTTACAGAACATCCGCAAAATGTATCTTTAACTTCCGGAACAGTCTCGTGCCGATCAGCCAGAACACCAGAGTAAATGCCCAGAAATACAGAGTCATGCCCGGACGCTGCCAGAACCATATCTTGTAAATAAAGGCATCACGATATCCCTGAACAATATAAAACATCGGATTTAATTTCAAGATGGACGCAAGGATGCCGGTAATGCCGAGATCCTCCATCGACCACATGATCGGAGTCATCCAGACTCCCACCTGAAGTGCAATGTTGATCACCTGTGTCAGGTCACGAAAAAAGACGACGACCGAACTGGTCATATACGTGATCCCGAGCACGAGCACAAAGATACAAAACGTATAATAGATCACTTGGATCGTATAAACAGTCGGATAACATCCCATCGCCGTGTACAGGATCAGAGCAACCAGAATAAAAAACAGATGTACAAAAACAGCGGATACGACTTTGACCATCGGCAGGATATCAATCCGAAATACCACCTTTTTGACCAGATAATTGTATTCCAGCAGTGCATTCGTTCCGTTGATCAGTCCGTCCTGAAAAAAGAACCAGGGAATCAGTCCGGCGATCAGCCACAGCACGAACGGTACCGGTCTTGGTGATGAACTCCTTATCATACCAAAAACAAACCAGTAGACCATGACCGTCACAACCGGCTGTACAAACGCCCAGACGATCCCCAGGTAGGAACCGGCGTATTTCTTTTTAAAATCATTTTTCGCAAGCTGAAAAATCAGTGTTCTGCCCGCAAAAAGCTCTGCGGGCAGTGACCGGGTTTCTTTCATAGATTCCTTTTCCTCCTAAAGTCCCTCTGCAATTTCCAGTAAATACCGGCCATATGCAGTCTTCAGCAGAGGCTGTGCCAGCTCAACGAGCTGTTCTTTTGTGATAAATCCTCTCTTATATGCAATTTCTTCGATGCAGGAAATATAAAGTCCCTGTCTCTTCTGGAAGGCAGCTACGAAATCTGCCGCATCGAGCAGTGCATCGTGTGTGCCGGTATCCAGCCATGCAAAACCTCTGCCAAGTGTCTCCACCTTCAGGGTTCCTCTCCTTAAATATTCATTGTTGATACTGGTGATCTCGATCTCACCGCGTGCGGAAGGTTTGACATTCTTTGCGATCTCTACCACATCATTATCATAGAAATACAGTCCCGGAACAGCGTAGTTGGACTTCGGATGCTCCGGTTTCTCCTCGATGGAGAGTGCCTTTCCGTTCTCATCAAACTCTACGACACCATATTCTCTCGGGTCACGCACATAATATCCGAAAATAGTCGCTCCCTTTTCAATCTTGGCTGCACGCATCAGAACCTGTGAAAAGCTCTGTCCGTAGAAAATATTGTCACCGAGCACCAGTGCCACACTGTCATCTCCGATGAAATCGGCTCCGATAATAAACGCATCTGCCAGTCCCCGAGGTTTGTCCTGAACAGCATAAGACATCTGAAGCCCCAGCTGCTCACCGGTGCCAAACAATTCTTTAAATACCGGAAGATCACGCTCTGTAGAGATGATCAGGATCTCACGGATCCCTGCCAGCATCAGTGTGGACAACGGATAGTAGATCATCGGCTTATCATAAACCGGCATGATCTGTTTTGAAATCGCTTTGGTCAGCGGGTACAGTCTGGTACCGGAACCGCCTGCTAAAATAATCCCCTTCATATATCGATCCTTTCTTATTTGCGGTACATCTCTTCGTAATATTTCTGATAGTCACCGCTTGTCACATTTGCCATCCAGTCTTCGTGTTCAAAATACCATTTGATTGTTTTCTTGATGCCTTCTGCAAACATCGTCTCCGGATACCAGCCAATCTCAGCTTTGATCTTGTCCGGTGCGATCGCATATCTGCGGTCATGGCCCTTGCGGTCTTCCACATAAGTGATCAGCTCTTCATTGATATGTGCTTTTCTCGGGTCTTCGTCCGGAAGCATCTCGTTTAACGTATCGAGAATGATATGGATGATCTCGATGTTCTGTTTTTCGTTGTGTCCGCCGATGTTGTATGTCTCAAACAGACGACCCTGTTCCTGAACCATATCAATGCCCTTTGCATGGTCTTCCACATACAGCCAGTCACGCACATTTTTGCCGTCGCCATAGACCGGAAGCTTTCTGCCGTTTAATGCATTGTTGATGATCAGTGGGATCAGCTTCTCCGGGAACTGATACGGTCCGTAGTTGTTGCTGCAGTTTGTGATATTTGCCGGGAATTTGTAAGTATCCATATAGGCTTTTACCAGCATATCCGAAGATGCCTTGCTTGCAGAATACGGGCTGTGAGGATCATAAGGTGTCGTCTCGTAGAAATATTCCCCCTCGTTCTCCAGAGAACCGTAAACTTCATCCGTGGATACATGTAAAAATTTCTTGTCTGCCTTGAATGTGCCGTCCTCAAGCTCCCAGGCTGCCTTTGCCGCATTGAGCATGACCAGAGTACCAAGCACGTTTGTCTTTACAAAAACTTCCGGGTTGCGGATGCTTCGGTCTACATGGCTCTCTGCTGCGAAATGAACCACACGATCAATGTCATTTTCATCGAAGATCTTGTTGATCGCCTCGCTGTCGCAGATATCTGCTCTTACAAATGTATAATTGTCACGGTTCTCCACATCTCTTAAATTTTCCAGATTGCCTGCGTAAGTCAGCTTGTCAACGTTGATAATACGGATGTCATCCCCGTATTTTTTAAACATATAGTGAATATAATTAGAACCAATAAAACCGGCACCTCCGGTTACAAGATAAGTTCTCATGTTCTTTTTTACCTCCATCAGTCAGTTCGTTTCTCTTATTTTCCATACGGATTCTTTATATTATACCATCTGGGGCAACAATATTCAACCGGAAAACTCCTTTTGGCAAAGCTTCCAATAAAGCCTTGCTTTTTCCTTTGCTTTTCAGACATTCTATGATATAATATAGCCACTGTTATCGTAAAAAAGACTTGAGAGGAGCATTATTTATGAAAGAAACAACACTTGTTATCCTGGCAGCAGGCATCGGAAGCCGTTTTGGCGGCGGCATCAAACAGCTGGCACCGGTCGGACCTTCCGGTGAGATCATCATGGACTATTCTATCTATGATGCCTTAAAGGCAGGATTCAATAAAATCGTATTTATCATCCGCAAGGATATTGAAGAGGACTTCAGACGCATCATCGGGGATCGCATCTCTGAAATCGCAGACGTATCTTATGCCTTTCAGGATCTGTCCGCTCTGCCCGATGGTTTTTCCGTTCCGGACGGCCGCACCAAACCATGGGGCACCGGCCAGGCTCTTCTGTGCTGCAAGGGCGTGATCGACACACCGTTTGCTGTCATCAATGCAGACGATTACTATGGAAAAGAAGGTTTTAAAAAAGTGCATGATTTCCTGGTAGAGGAGCACAGCCAGGATGACCTGCTGCATTTTTGCATGGCAGGCTTTATCCTCGGAAATACCTTAAGTGAGAACGGCGGCGTCACACGCGGCATCTGTCAGGTAGATGACAGAGAACTTTTAACTTCCATCGTTGAGACCCACGATATCACCAAAACAGCAGACGGTGCCGGTGTTCCGGATGGAAACGGCGGTTTTGCACCGCTTGATACAAACAGTCATGTTTCCATGAATATGTGGGGATTTACACCGGAAATCCTCGATTATCTGGATCAGGATTTCGCAGCATTCCTTTCTGCCCAGAAAGAAGGCGATCTCAAATGCGAATATCTGATCCCGACCGTTGTCGATGACATGCTGAAAAAACAACTTGCTGATGTGCAGGTACTGGAGACACGTGACCGCTGGTTCGGTGTCACTTACGCCGAGGACAAGGCTTATGTCACAGACTCCATCCAGGCACTCGTAAAAGGAGGGATCTACCCTGAAAAACTGTTCCAATAAACGGGCTTCTCTTTTCCTGCATGGATTTCTGCTGACCCTTGGCATCACATTTGCCCCGGTCAGCGCCCACGCCGGGGAAGCTCTCCTACACCCACAACTTCCGGCTGTTCCGGTTTATGAATTTCTCTCCGATACTTCAGTGGAAGGTGATCTGCAGACAGATACTCTGGAAAACAACGCAAAAAGAGCGACGGTACTGCCCTCCAGATACAATGCGGCAGAGCACGATCTGGTGACACCGGTCAAAGATCAGAATCCCTACGGAACCTGCTGGGCATTCTCCGCCCTTTCCGCCTGCGAAACGAGCATGATCAGAAAAGGACTGCAAGATACCAGCTTTGATCTGTCCGAATTCCATTTCGCCTACTTTTTCTTTCACACTCAGGAAGACGCTCTTGGTGGTACCGCCGGTGACTGTACCCTCCTTGCAGACCCAGATTACATGGATGTCGGCGGTGCAGATGCCTGTACAATGTTTGCACTCTCCAAATGGACCGGAGCTGCTGCGGAATCCCTTGCCTCTTATCCATATGAACAGCTTTATACCCCATCTTCCAGCCTGGCTTACCAGGATGTCGGTCACCTTCAGAATGTCCGCTATGTAAACGGTTCTGACACTGCCAGTATCAAACGTCTGATCCTGCAGTACGGTTCGGTATCCGCCCCGCTCTGTGTAAACCTGAAAAAATATTATTCAAAGTCTACCGGTGCTTATTACTGCAACAACAACACCGGAACAAACCATCAGCTCACGATCGTCGGCTGGGATGATGATTATTCGACGGCAAATTTCACAAGTGGCATACGTCCGAGCAAAAAAGGTGCCTGGATTGCAAAAAACAGCTACGGCGAAGATTTCGGCAATGATGGCTATATTTATATTTCCTATCAGGACAACAGCCTGAACCACCAGAAGAAATCAACCGCTGATTCGGATTCTCTGGTATTCGCCTATGATATGGAAAACAGCGATAATTATTCCCATAATTATCAATATGACGGTTCCGCTTCCTGCACATACATGCCAATCCCATCCGGAAGTTCCCTTTCCAATGTTTTTACTGTAAGTGGAAATCCGAACGGACAGGAAAAGTTGAAATCCGTTTCCTTTGCCCTGGCATCCGAAAATATCCAGTATGCGATCCAGATCTACAAAAATCCAACAGCCGGTGACCCAACAAGCGGCATCGCAGTCCTCGACCGTGCACAGAGCGGCGTGACCACTTACTGCGGTTATTATACGATTCCTTTAAATACAGAGATCGTCTTCAATCAGGGTGACCGATTTTCCGTTGTGATCTCCTTTGCATCGCCGACCAACCAGACACTGTATGCCTTTATCGACAAAAGCAGCTCTCTGGAATCCCTGCATTTCGTTTCCAGTGCTGAGATTGGCCAGAGCTACTACCGCACAAAAGCCAATGGCTGGATGGATATCAGTTATCAGCAGATCAATAACCGCATCAAAGCATTTACGGAAAATACAACGGAAGCTGCCACCGAGATTCTGGCAAATGTCTCTGCTCTTCCAAAATCCTCGATCCGCAAGATAAAAAGCAGTCGCTGCTCTTCTTTACGGCTTTCCTGGAATGCGGTACAGTATGCAGACGGCTATCAGATTTTCCGCAGCACTTCCAGAAAGAAAGGCTACACACTGATCGCTGACACGAAAAAGACTTCTTATTCCGACAATACTGTCGTTCCCGGCAGGAAATACTACTACCGGATACGTGCCTATGCCAGAAGCCGCTACAACGATATTGTATACAGTCCTTATTCCCAGGTGAAAAATCAGACACTGAAGCCGGAAAAAGCACAGATACGCTCCCTGAAAAAAAAGAGCAGCAAAACCTACCTTCTGAGCTGGAGAAAAGTCCCCGGTGCTGATGGCTATGAAGTTTTCCGGCAGATTTCCGGCAAAAAATGGGAACTGTTTAAACGTATCAAACGAACCGGCACCCTGAAACTGAAACTTTCTCTCGCTTCAAAAAAAGACTGCTTCTACCGGGTTCGTGCCTATAAAAAAACAGCTAAGGAAAACATTTACGGTTCTTTCTCAAAAAAAGTAAAAATTTCTGCAAAATAAAGCCGAAAGCAAAAGCCTCCGCCCATCCTATGATGAGCGGAGGCTTTTTCTATCTTATCCTTTTCACACACTCCTACAGAATGGATTTCCCAGGTCCATCCTGCATCTCTGTAATTATCTCTAATTACAATACTTATTAAAACACTTGCTTTAAATGATACTCGTCATCTACCAGCAGCATATCGGCCTCTTTTCCGACACTGATAGAACCGACTCTGTCATAGACACCTATGCTCTTTGCCGGATTTCTTGTCGCTGCAAAAATCGCATCTGCTTCCGGAATATCGAAAGACATTGCAATCTTCATGCAGTCGTACAGGCAGGTTGCGGATCCTGCGATGGTTCCGTCTGCCAGTGTTGCTTTACGGTCTTTCATAAATACTTTCTGACCGCCCAGTTCATATTCTCCATTTTCCATACCGCATGCCATCATGGAATCACTGATCAGAACGATACGTTCCGGTCCGAACATACGGAATGCTGCACGGATCGCACTGCCATGAATGTGCAGACCATCACTGATCAGCTCGGCATATACATGATCGTTGTCTGCAGCTGCTCCGATAACACCCGGTGCTCTGTGATTTAATGGCGGCATTGCATTGTACAGATGTGTTACATGATCTGCACCGGCCTCAAATGCTGCCTTTGCAGTATCATAATCTGCGGTTGTATGTCCAACAGAAATATGCACTTCATCTTTGAGTTCCTTAATAAATTCTACGGAACCTTCCATCTCCGGTGCCAGAGTCACCAGTTTGATCAGTCCGCCGCTTGCCTGCTGGCATGCACGGAACGTCTCTGCGGACGGTGCCTGAATATAAGCACCATTCTGTGCTCCCTTTTTCTCCGGTGCGATAAATGGTCCTTCCATATTGATACCAATGACACGTGCTCCGTCTGCGATGCCGTCTGCTTCTTTTGCGGTCGCAAAAATATCAACCAGCATCTCTTTGGAAAGTGTCATGGATGTCGGGCAGTAAGAAGTGATACCATGTGCTTTTTCAAAACGTAAAATCTCTTTTACGCCTTCTACGTCGCAGTCACAGAAATCATGACCGCATGCACCATGGCTGTGTACATCCACAAGACCAGGAATCAGTTTGTATCCGTTTGCGTCTACCACCGTCTTATCGCTTACTTCTGCTTCCGTTGCCACGATCTTATGATCTTCTACAAAAACATCTTTTACCTGAAATGTTCCGTCTTCACAAAAAACGGATGCACCTTTAATGATCATTTAGATCACTCCCTTCTCTCTGCACAGGGACAGTGCTTCTTCATCTGCAATTACGATCACATCGTTGTGAAGCTGCAGTACAGAAGCCGGTACGCCAGGTACGATCGGCCCGAAGAAAGATTCATAAACTGCCTTTGCTTTGTTCTTTCCGCTTGCCAGCAGCAGAACTTTCTTGGCTGACATGATGTTCTTGATGCCCATGGTGTATGCATATTTCGGCACATCATCCATAGTTTCAAAAAATCTTGCGTTTGCTTTGATGGTATCTTCTTTCAGTGCTACACAGTGTGTCAGGCTCTCGAAAGCTGAACCCGGCTCGTTAAATCCGATGTGTCCGTTTCCGCCGATACCAAGCAGCTGCAGGTCGATGCCGCCAACGCTGTCGATGATCGCATTGTATTTTGCACATGCAACTTTGCTGTCCGGTTCTGTTCCATCCGGTACAAAGGTACGTGCCTTGTCGATATTTACATGATCAAACAGATTTTTGTTCATGAAATAACGGTAGCTCTGATCATTGTCTCCGGAAAGTCCTTTGTATTCGTCCAGGTTTACAGAAGTTACCTGTGAAAAATCGATGTCACCTTTGTTGTACCATTCAACCAGCTGTTCGTATGCACCTACCGGTGTAGAACCTGTTGCCAGACCTAAAACAGCGTTCGGTTTCATGATAACCTGGGCAGAAATAATATTTGCTGCCTTTCTGCTCATATCCTTATAATCTTTTGCCTGATATAAAACCATATCCCTCTTCCTTTCTGATTTCAGGTTTATTCCACTTCCGCTTTTGCAAAAAAGACCGGAAGATGGAAGTTTGGCTTCTCACTGTCAATTGGTGAAAAGCTGATATAATGTTCAACAGCCGGATCTTCTGAAATTTTATAGAAATTACAGTATATCTCCTTGCCGCTGCCATCCGGTAAATAATCGCAGACTTCCTTCAGAAACTTCTCCGGAATGAGCAGGCTCATTGTCCAGTGATCCTTTTCAATCACGGAATTTACGCCTGTTTCCTTATAAACTTCATCGGAAAGGAACACTCTTCCTTGTCTGCCAAAGCCATATTTTGCATACATGGCTCCGTTTGCATTCACTTCAAAGTTCAGATACATATCATTGTTGGTAAGTTCCTTTCCTTTTTCTGCGAATGCCAGAAACACTTCCACTGCACTGTCTTTGCAGACCATTTCATGATGCTCTGTGCATCTTGCAAGCGGATCATGCTCCTCTGTGCAAATCTGCACATAGAGTCCTTCCCCCTTCAGATACCCCATATAACCACAGGCTTTCGGAGGTGTGATCGCATGATGCCACTGCACATGGTCGATCTCAAAACGATTGCAGTTCACAATCTCTTCTTTCGAAGAAATCGTCTTAATCTTATATTCCAATGTATGTCCTCCTTCTAACGGCACGAGTACCAAAAGGGGGACACCCACTACGGCGTCCCCCTTGCAGGTCAGATTTCAGACCATTATATCAAGCTATTATTTGCACAGTTTCTTGAACTCGTCAGCTACGAACTGAACCTGAGTTCCGATGATAACCTGTACACTTGTTTTGCCTGGGCGAATCACACCAGCTGCTCCAGCTGCTTTGATTGCTTTTTCGTTTACTTTTGTAGTATCTTTCACTTCCAGACGAAGTCTTGTGATGCAGTTGTCGATAGAAGTAATGTTTTCTTTACCGCCGCATCCAGCCAGAACTGCTTTTGCAACTTCTGTGTAGTTGTTGTTAGACAGTTTGATGCTCTTTTCAGCTTCGTCAATATCATCATCTTCACGTCCCGGTGTTTTCAGGTCGAATTTTGTGATTGCAAAACGGAATACTACGTAGAATACTACAAATGCTGCAATACCCAGAGGGATGATCAGCCATGTCTTAGCTGCTGCCGGAAGGGAAGCAGAGAAGACCAGGTCAGTTAAACCAGCGGAGAAACTGAATCCGGCTCTGAATCCAAGTACAACTGTGATTACTGTGAAGATAGCGTACAGCAGAGCGTATACTACATACAGTCCAGGAGCCAGGAACATGAAACCAAATTCGAACGGCTCAGTTACACCACAAACAAATGCTGCGATTGCTGCGGAAGAAAGAAGACCGATTGCAACTTTTTTCTTGTTTGATTTTGCTGTATGAACCATAGCCAGAGCAGCACCCGGGATACCAAACATCATACATGGGAAGAATCCTGACATATACATTCCAAGACTCCATGAAACATCACTTGATGTTTGTCCTGCCCAGAAGTGCTGTAAATCTCCAAGTCCGATAGTATCAAACCAGAATACGTTGTTCAACGCATGATGTAATCCGGTAGGAATTAACAATCTGTTCAAGAATGCATAGATACCTGCACCAACAATATCAAGCTTTACAATTGCCTTACCAACGCTTACTAATGCGCTGAACAGTAATGGCCATACAAATAATAACACAACAGATACAAGAATTGATACTACTCCTGAAACAATTGCTACGCATCGTTTTCCACTAAAGAAAGATAACCAGTTTGGTAATTTTGTATCTTTAAACTTGTTATAACACATAGCACCGATTATACCAGCAAGAATACCAATAAATGGATTCTCAATCTTGTTAAATGCAAGAGTTTTAGTTGCACTGTCTGCTATAGAAGGTATAATTACTGTAACAAACTTTGTAGAAAGAAGTGTTGTCATCATAAGCCACGAAGCAAGTGCCGCAATTCCTCCGGTACCATCATTTTTATCTGACATACCTACACCGACACCAATTACAAAAAGGATTGCCATGTTATCAATTAAAGCTCCACCAGCTTTTACAAGAAACAGACCAATCATATCAGCTGCGCCCTGAATATCTCCACCCTGCATAGCTTCTGGACACAGCATATAACCGATACCCATAAGGATACCACATATAGGCAGTACTGCCACAGGAAGCATTAACGCTTTTCCCAGTTTTTGAAGAAATTTCATACTTTTCTCCTCCTTTAAATCATTATTAATCGGGGTTATCCCAATCACGCGCATTGTGAAATCCTGAGTAATTATGATATTTTCAGAACTTCATCATCAATAGATACCTCACCCTCCTTTATTAGATTAATTTTATTATAATCGTCGGTATTGCATATAAGGACTGGTGTAATCGTATCCAATCCTGCCGACTTTATTTTTTCAAGATCAGCCTCTAAAAGTAAATCACCCTTTTTTACCTGCTGACCACCTGAAACATGTGAAATAAATGGTTCTCCCTTGAGCGTTACCGTATCCAGCCCAATATGTATCAGTAATTCTGTTCCCTGACTGGTTGTCATTGTCACAGCATGAAGAGTATCAAACACCATTGAAATCTCACCATCTGCCGGAGCATATATCTTTCCTTCAGAAGGGATTACTGCAAATCCATCTCCAAGAACCTTTTCTGAAAATGTTGGATCTGAAACTTCAGTAATTGGCACCACTTTTCCTTTACATGGAGAATAAATAATATTATCCTTTGACTTTCCTTTGAAAAAACCTAGCATATTATCTCCTTTCCATCAATATATACTCTCTTAATATTCAATTCCTCATCAATAAGCACGAAATCTGCTTGTTTTCCTACAGAAATACTTCCGACTTTATCATATATACCAATTTCCTTTGCCGGATTCTCTGTTGCACACATAACAGCTGTTTCTAATGAAATCCCTGCTTTTTTAACGACATATCGAAGACAATCCATTAAATTAGTTGCTGATCCGGCAATTGTTCCATCATGTAATGTTGCCAGATTACCTTTTACCACTACAGGCTGTCCTCCAAGAGTATATTCGCCATCCTCTAATCCTGTTGCTCTCATGCTGTCACTGATTAGTATTATGCGTCCCGCACCCAACATAGCAAATGTTGCCCGTATTACTGATGGATGAATATGAACTCCATCACATATCAGTTCTGCATGACATTGATATGAATCTCTTACTGCACCTATAACACCAGGCTTTCTATGATTCATAGGGGGCATTGCATTGTATAAATGTGTTGCATGAGTTACACCATGTTGAATTGCCTCCATCGCAGTATCATAATCCGCTGCTGTATGAGCAATCGACACCACAACATTATCTTTTACTTTATCAATTTGTTCTTTTCTTTTAGCTGAATATATAACAGCTGTTGCTTTTGATCTTTTTATTAAGTTTTCTATTTCATTTACTGGAAGCTCTTTGTCTAATGGAACTGCTATTCCTGCGCCACATAATAATGTCATATATGATAAATACCATCCATATGTTGTTTCGCTGATAATTACTATTCTTTCGTCTTTTAAATTTAGAAATTTAGTTAATCCTGTTCCAAAGTTCATAACATCTTTACTAAATTGGAATTATATTATTTC
>ENA-ORTN01000515-ORTN01000515.1-human-gut-metagenome-genome-assembly--contig:-NODE-515-length-43259-cov-4.439705_pt1 | contig 43259 bp, 31 predicted proteins | sample MGYA00242070_ERZ509189 | MGnify/ENA primary metagenome ERZ509189 (study PRJEB26280, sample SAMEA2338821) | human gut metagenome | biome: human gut; feature: human-associated habitat; material: faeces...
CCCAGATTGCCATCGAAATGGCGCTTGACGAAGCGGAAATCCCGCAGGACGAGCGTACTATTTCCCTTGACGGAATGGTACAGGCGGCGCTGTTCGTGTATTTCGAGGGTTTCTTTGAGGTGATGGTTCTGCCGTTTGAGCCGGACCCGTTTGCTGTTGAGAATTATGAGGGGATATTTGATGCTGTTTTTTCAAATTAGCATTATAACAACACTTTAAATCATAAGGGAGCTGTCACCTCGATTGTCATAGCGTACTGAAATTCCTCATAACTACATTCGTCAATCCATTTCATCAACGGCAAATCATTGTTAATCAGATAGAGCCTATATTGCAATACATACTCCGCATATTCTTCAAGAACTTCACTTTTGGAAATGTCACCAACAGAGTGGTTGTCTTACGGCACGCGGTCGACTATGGTTAATTTTGTTCCATTTTATGGAGCTTCTCAGCAATACATTTTGTCGATGCTGCTTGCACCGCCTGTTATAACGGCTTCCTTATGTTTACAATTAAACATTATTTCCACCTCACTACACTGCCTATCCATCGTTTTGCCAAATACGCCTGTTGTATTTTTACAGCACATTTGTGAAAAATATAAATCAACAAATTGAGCGATTGCGCTTGAAAAAAATGTCGGATTATGGTATACTAATATTATGTATATGCTTTTGACAGTCCACTTAAAAACTAATATATTAGTGAGGGTAAAATCGTGATTGAATACGCTCCTGGAATGAGACTTATCATTCGTGATGAAGAATGGATGATAAAGAAAATAGATACAAATGAGATTGGCGAACAGGCTTTGAACTGCATAGGTATCTCGCCCTTGGTAAAAGATAAAGAGGCTATATTCCTTACTGACCTTGAGAAGATTGAGGCAGTTGATCCTACTAAAGTCAAGCTCGTCAAAGACGAATCACCGAGATACACTAAATCGCTTCTCTACCTTGAAAGTCAGTGGAGACAGAAAAACCCGACTGATAAGAATATCCATATTGGTCACAAAGCTGCTATGGATTTAATGCCGTTTCAGCTTGAGCCGACTAAGATTTCATTGAACCGTACTCGTTGCAGAATACTTGTAGCTGATACAGTTGGTCTTGGTAAAACACTTGAAGCCGGAATACTTATGTCCGAACTAATTATTCGTGGCAAGGGTAAGAGAATACTTGTTGTTACCTCTAAAAGTATGATGACGCAGTTCCAGAAGGAAATGTGGAATCGATTTACCATTCCTCTTGTTAGACTTGACTCTCATAAGATACAGAAGATAAGGGCTTCACTCCCGTCTAACTATAACCCATTTTTCTACTACGACAAGGTTATTGTCTCTATTGATACGATAAAGCGAGATGTAGAATACCGCACACACCTTGAAAATGCTTATTGGGACATTATCGTGATTGATGAAGCACAGGGAGTTGCTGAACGTGGTAGCAGAGATTCTCAGCGTTCAAGACTTGCCAATATTCTGAAAGACCGTTCTGATACAATGATAATGCTTTCGGCTACTCCGCATGACGGACGAGCTAAGAGCTTTGCTTCTCTCATGAATATGCTTGATCCTACTGCGATTGCAAATCCCGAAGAATACACTAAGGACGAAGTTAAGGGATTGTGTATCAGAAGGTTCAAAAAGGACGTTAAAGACCAAATGGGCAGTAAATACCTTGAAAGAACCGTAAACCTTGTGAGCTGCGAAGCAAGCCCGAAGGAAGAAGTTGTCTTTGACATTTTCGCTCAGATGCAGCTTGATATGGACACAAGCAAGCCTAAAGGGACAGGTCAGCTATTCAAGACCTCACTCGAAAAATCACTTTTTTCAAGTCCGAAAGCCTGCCTGAAAAGCGTAGAAGAAAGACTCAAAAAGCTCCGTCATAAGTATCCTGACGGTGAGATTAAGGATATTGCCTTGCTTGAAGAACTCCGCAATGCTCTTGCGTTGATCGAACCTCCTGATTTTTCAAGATACACTTCACTGCTCGAACTTCTTAGAAGCAAAGAGTATAACTGGGATCCAAAGACGGTTGATGACCGTATCGTTATTTTTACCGAGCGAATTGAAACAATGAAGTTCCTTTCAAAGCAACTCCGAGAAGATCTTCACATGAGTGACAAGCAAATCGTTGAGATTTCAGGCGGTATGACCGATATGGAACAGCAGCGAGTAGTTGAAGAATTTGGCAGGACCGAAGCTCCTGTAAGAATTCTTGTTGCTTCTGATGTTGCATCGGAAGGTCTTAACCTTCATTATCTTAGCCATCGTCTTATCCATTTTGATATTCCGTGGTCACTTATGGTGTTCCAGCAGAGAAACGGAAGAATTGACCGTTACGGTCAGGAAAAGCGTCCTGATATTCGCTATATGATGATTTCAAGCAAGAACGAGCGAATCAAAGGCGATATGCGCATTATAAAAATTCTCGTTGAAAAGGAAGAACAGGCATTTAAGAATATCGGTGATCCCACGCTTCTGCTTGGCAAATTTAATGTTGAGGACGAGGAGCTTGCAATTAGTGAAACCATTGAAAACGGCTCTGATGCAGTAGCCTTTGAGGAATCCCTGCATGATGAAGAAAGTGAGTTTGATCCGCTGGACTTCCTTCTTAATGCGGCTTCAATGGAGGAAACGGTATCGGCTACCAATTATACAGTTGATGATGAAACTCTGTTTACTGATAAGCAGTATCTTATCAAGGCACTATCCTACATAAACAAGAGCGAACAGCACCCATTGAGACAATTAAGTGAAATATCAGGTGTTGATGTTATGCTTACGGAGGATATGCGGCGCAGATTATCTGCTGTTATCCCCGAAGAAGCTATGCCGTCAGGTGAAATACTGCGACTGAGCGATGATAAGAGATATATAATGCAGGAAATGCGTAAGAGTATGCAGAACTCTATCGACAATGCTGCCTGGCCTGATGCTCAGTATCTATGGGCAATTCACCCTGTAATTAGTTGGCTGAACGATAAAACGGGACTTCTTATCGGCAGAGGTGAAGCTCCGGTTATCGGCGTCAAGAATTTTATGCAGAGCAATGAAAGCATATTCATTGTAGAAGGCAGTATGCCTAATGAACGTTCGGCAGCTCTCGTTGATGATATGTTCGGCGTGAGATATGTTGACGGAAAGTTTGCAGAGTTCCTTGACATAAATGCCGTAGTAAACAAGACAAAGATCAATTCAGAGCTTCTTGCTAACGAGCAGAATGTCACTGATGAAATGATCTCCGCATTAAGTGAACAGCTAGAAGATGTTGTTGCTAAGGCAAAAGAGAAACTTGCTGAGAGCTATCGAATGTATAAAGAATCCACTGATCCGCTGATTGATGCGGAAGTAGATAAGCTGGCTGAACTTGAAGAAAAGCACAGAGACTATCAGCTTTCTTTGTTTACCGATGAACGTCGTAAGAGCGAAGCAGAACGCAGAGTTGATGAATTATTCGACAGCTTTACGAAATGGGTAAAGGAAACGCTTGATATAAGAAACAATCCTTATATCAGAATTATAACAGTCCTGACAGGAGTAAAATAATATGAGTATGGATCTGACCGGTATTGGAAACCGCAACGAGTATTATACCAATCACTATTTCTCCACTATGTTTGAAGATGGGGCAAGTGAACGTATAAAGCAGTGGACGGAAGAATCCAAGAACCAAGATATAAAAACACCGTGGGCAATGCTCCGTGATAATGCAAAGCAGTATTACCCGATACATGACAGATATGACCGTGGACAGTCCCAGCTTACAACAGCCGCAAATATCATCACTATGGCTGCTCTGTACCTTGAATCAATGGGTTATGGAAAGGCTAATTCTGTTATCATCAATGTTGATGATGAATTCGACATACCGGTATTTCACGAGGAAACCAAAGTCAATAAAGCGCCTGCGTTATGGGCGGTTCTTGCGTATTCAAAGGACAAGGACAGTGGCATCATGGAAAACAACGTCCTTGATTTTAATGCTGTAAACAATGATGATCTCAGACTTTCCAATGATAATATCGAAGCTCTTGCCACCAAACTCCTGTTCCATACAGCAGAGCCTCCTCGTTTTCTTATCGTTATCGGCATAGATACGATAGTTCTGATTGACAGAAACAAGTGGAACGAGAAACGCTACCTTGAATTCGACCTTCAGGAAATATTCAGCCGTCACGAAACGTCGACCTTACAGGCTATGTCTGTCCTTTTGCATAAGGACTCTCTCTGCCCTGCGGACGGCAGCGCTCTTATTGATACGCTTGATGAACAGAGCCGCAAACACGCATCCGGCGTATCGCAGGATTTGAAATATGCCCTCCGTGAAAGCATTGAGATACTCGGAAACGAAATTATTTACGATATGTCGACCCGTCAGGGCAAGAATCTGATTGCAGAACCCGTCGATGCGGAGAAGCTCACCATTGAGTGCTTACGCTATATGTACCGTATGCTGTTCGTGCTTTTCATCGAAGCACGTCCTGAGCTTGGCTATGCCCCGATCAATGAGCAGGTATATGCTTCAGGCTATTCTCTTGAAAGTCTGAGAGATATTGCCGAGTCTGTCCGCAATGACACAGAGGAAGTCGGAGAGGGCTTCTATCTGTTTGAAACCATCAGCAAGCTCTATGAACTTATCTATACGGGTTATCCTAAGAATGAAGCTATATACAACAAGGTCAACAGCTTACAGAGCGTTCATAACATCTTTGTTATCCCTCCGCTGAAAGCCCATATTTTTGATCCTGCGTATACTCCTATGCTCGTCAATGCCAAAATCCGCAACTGCGTTATGCTTCGTATCATTGACCTGATGAGTCTTACGAAGTCTACCGGCAAAACAGGCAGCCGCCGCGGACGTATTTCCTACGCTAATCTCGGTATCAACCAGATGGGCGCAGTATACGAGGCTCTGCTTTCTTACCGTGGATTTATTGCTGAGCAAGACCTTTACGAAGTCAAGAAAGCCGGGGATAACTTCAACGAGCTTGATGTCGGCTACTTCGTTACCGCTCAGGAGCTTGACCAGTACACCGAGGAAGAACGAGTACGCTACGAATCGGGAGACAAGAAAGGACAGCTCCGTGTTCACCCGAAAGGCGAGTTTATCTATCGTCTGGCAGGCAGAGAGCGTGAAAAGTCAGCATCTTACTATACGCCTGAGTCCCTCACTCAGTGCCTTGTTAAGTATGCCCTCAAGGAGCTTCTGAAAGACAAGACTGCTGACGAAATACTCAGCCTTACCGTCTGCGAGCCTGCAATGGGCAGTGCGGCGTTCCTGAACGAAGCTATCAATCAGCTTGCAGAGGCATATATTGACCGCAAACAGGCTGAACGTGGCGAGACGATCAGTCATGAGAGCCGTATGGACGAATTGCAGAAAGTCAAGATGTACATTGCCGATAACAATGTTTACGGTATCGACCTGAACCCGGTTGCCGTGGAGCTTGCCGAGGTATCGCTCTGGCTGAACACGATCTACAGGGGCGGTTATGTGCCGTGGTTTGGTACTCAGCTTGTCAACGGCAACTCCCTCATCGGTGCAAGGAGACAGGTTTATCATAAGAATCAGCTCACAACGACCTCTAAGGGTCTGCGCTGGTATGAGAACGCCCCCGAACGTATTCCGTTCGTGAAGCTCGATACAAGCGGAAGAAACATCGCACGTTCACGCTATCAGGTGTATCACTTCCTGACGGGTGATCCCGGTATGTGCGACTATACCGATAAGGTCATCAAGTCCCTTGAACCTGAAAAGCTCAAAGTTATGAAAGATTGGAACAAGAGGTTCACCGCTCCCTACACCGAGGACGAGTTCAAGAACCTTATTGGGCTTTCAAAGCTGATAGACGTGCTTTGGAGAGAGCAGATCAAGGCAAGACGCGACCTTGAAGCCGCTACTGTCGCCGTGCGTGAAATATACGGTCACAAGGACACCCGTTTTGACCGTGGACAGTCTATCAGAGAAAAAGACAAGCTCCTGCGTAATATCTATAAGTCCGAACACGCTAAGAACGCAGGTGCATACGCAAGACTGAAATTCGCTATGGACTATTGGTGCGCCCTCTGGTTCTGGCCCATCAGTGAGGCGAATCTTCTGCCGGAACGTTCCGAATTTATATCTGACATGTACCTGATACTCCAGGGCACGATGCCGACAAATTCTCAGGAGAAGCAGACAAGTCTTTTCGATATCAATATCGAAGACGACGTGATGATTCAGAACGTTAACCTCGATCAGCTCTGCGAAATGTTCCCCCGTCTTGGTCTCGTGCGTAAGATGGCTAATGGCAACAAGTTTATGCACTGGGAGCTTGAATTTGCTGATGTGTTCGCGGATAAGGGCGGTTTTGACCTTGTTATCGGTAATCCGCCGTGGGTTAAGCTGGAATGGAATGAGCAGAGCGTGCTTTCTGATAAGAACCCTATGTTTGCTGTAAAAAAACTGACAGCAACACAAACTACACTTCATAGAGGAAAAGCGCTCGAAAGCACAGAAACATATAGTCTTTATTTTGCTGAATATGAGTCTATAACAGGACAGCAGAATTTCTTAAATGCAGTCGCAAATTATGCTGAACTTAAGGGACAGCAGACCAATCTTTTCAAATGTTTTTTACCGCAAGCATGGCAATTTGGCTCACAAGCAGGAGTATCGGCTTTTGTCCATCCTGATGGTGTATACGATGATCCAAGAGGTGGACTTCTTCGTGAAAAACTATATCCCAAATTACGTTATCACTTCCAGTTCACGAATGAACTAAGGTTATTTGCAGAAGTTCATCATTGTACTGTTTACAGCTTGAATGTCTATAACAATTCTGAAACTGGTCGGTTTGAGTATATTTCAAATCTTTTTGCCGTTGAAACAATAGAAGAATGCTATGATGATAGTATTACAGGCAATATTCCCGGCATAAAAGATGATAACGGAAATTGGAATATTCATGGACACCCTGGAAGAATCGTTCATGTTGGAAAGAAAGAACTCGAATTGTTTGCAAAGCTGTTTGATGGAAGTGACGATTGGGAACAAGCAAGATTGCCGGTTCTTCATGCTCAATCTTTGATTGATGTGTTACTATGCTTTAGCAAACAAAAAAGCACATTAGCAAGTATACGAAAAGATGTATTCGATACGGTAATGTTTGAAGAAACTGGAAGTCAAAATTCAGGCATTCTGAAAAGAGATGTCCATTTTCCTGAATCCAGTATTGATATGATTTACAATGGTCCGCATATCGGTGTTGCCAACCCTTTATTCAAAGCATCAAGACGTAAGTGTGTACTTAATAGCGATTTTGATTCAATTGATCTCTGCCAAATTCCTTCTGAATATTTTCAGAGATGTAATTATTCACCCGTCGATGTAAGTGATTACAGAAGTAAAGTACCTTCAACCCCATTCGGAAATCCATATAACTATTATTATCGTGTTGTTATCCGAAAAATGTTGAATTTAAGCGGAGAGCGCACATTAATGCCAGCGATTATCCCTCCGGAAACAGGTCATATTGACGGAATTTTTGGTCTTGTAATAAATAAGAATCTACCCCTGTTATCTGGAATTATGGCATCAATACCATTTGACTTTTCAATAAAAATAACGGGAAAAGCAAATTGTAGATTTGACTCGTTATCAAATATGCCTGTTTTGTCAGATGAAAGTGAACGAGATGCTATATCATTAAGAGCATTATTATTAAATTGCATTACATCAAATTATTCGTCTTTATGGGAAGACAGTTGGAATAAGGATTATTCAATTGAAACATGGAGCAAATCCGACCCTCGCCTTAACAACAAGCGTTTCTCCACCCTGACAAGCGAATGGACATGGGATACCCCTCTGCGTACCGATTATGAGCGCAGACAGGCACTTGTTGAGATAGACGTGCTGACCGCTATGGCTCTCGGCATGACGCTTGAACAGCTCAAAACCATTTACCGCATACAGTTCCCTGTATTACAGCAGTACGAAGCCGATACTTGGTACGACGCAAACGGCAGGATAGTTTTCACAACAAACCGCAGCCTTGTCGGCGTAGGCTTTGACCGCAAGGAGTGGGAAGGCAGCGTAAAGGGCGCACCCGCCGGTAAGGTGTTCACAAGAGAGATCGAGGACGATACCATGCCCGGCGGCCCCGTAAAGAGAACGATAGAGTATGTTGCTCCGTTCGATAAGTGCGACCGTGAACAGGACTACGAAACAGCGTGGAAGTTCTTTGAGGAGAAGTATGGCAAATAACGCTGCTCACACAAAATAACTATCAGGAGGTTGCATAATGCTCCCGACCATATTAGCAAAACAATTACAGGACGGTATCTGCGACTATATCCGCACGACTTTCCCGATGACCAATGAGCCATTTCAGGGTTCGCTGGATAAACTGCTTTCGACCAAAGACAGCGTATATCATGCACCGTTCACCGCAGTGCGCCTGCCTTTCCGCGTCGCTGAAATAAACGAGAGTTACTTCGAGTCTATCCACCCGAAGTTTGCTCCCTATGTTCATCAGCAGAAAGCGTTTGACCGTCTTAACGGAAATGACGGACAGTCTACGGTTATTGCAACAGGTACAGGTTCAGGTAAGACAGAGTGTTTTCTATACCCTATCCTTGAATACTGCTACAAGCACCGTGGGGAGCGTGGTATCAAGGCTCTTATCATATATCCGATGAATGCTCTTGCGTCCGATCAGGCAAAGCGTATCGCTGAGATCATCTATAACAGTCCTGAGCTGAGGGGCAATATCAATGTCGGTATGTATGTCGGAGGCAGAGAGGAAACTCCAAGCCGTATGATGAGTGAACATGGCGTCATCACAGATCACGATACTATGCTCAATCGTGCGCCTGACATTCTCATGACCAACTATAAAATGCTTGACTATATGCTTGTACGCCCCAAGGACGCTGTTCTCTGGCAGGATAATTCTCCTGAGACATTGAAGTATATAGCCGTTGACGAGCTTCATACATTCGACGGCGCACAGGGTACTGATCTTGCCTGCCTTCTTCGCAGGTTGAAAGCAAGACTGTCTACCCCTGCGGGCTATCTTTGCTGCGTCGGAACATCTGCGACGATCGGCAGTGAGGATAACAATCCCAGGATACTGAACTATGCTTCTGAGATTTTCGGTGAGCCTTTTGACAGCGACGCCATCATCACCGAGGACAGATTATCTCCGTCTGAGTTCTTTGACGGCTGCGAAGTGACTGATTTCAGTTTCCCGACCAATAAACAGGTGGAACAGCTCGCTTCTGCGGTCATAGACGATGATATTACGCATTTCCTGCAGCTTTCCGCAGAATGCTGGATAAGTGAACCCATTGACGATATAATGTCCGATACTGCGAGACTAAAGCTCGGTAAGATACTTATGCACCATAGCTTCTTCCAGGCAGCCGTTAAGCTAATGGGTGGAAAATACTATCAGACAAATTCTATCGCAGAGGCTCTTGTGACAAACTATCCTGAGATAGAAAGCATTGCAGACAAGGACACAGCAATCAATGCTCTTTTGGCACTTGTTTCTCACGCCCGTATCGGCTCCGAGGGCAAACTGCGCCCATTCCTTAATGTTCAGGTTCAGTTCTGGCTCAGAGAACTCCGCCGCCTGCTTGCAAAGGTGTCTCCTGATGATGTGAAATATTCCATTGCCCACGACCTTAATGAACGACAGTCAAAGGAATATCTTCCTGTCGTAAACTGCCGTGACTGCGGTGCAACAGGCTGGACTTCGACCAAAACAGAGCGTGGATACGCAAAGATCGGCAATCTTGATACGTTCTACAATATGTATTTCCGTTGTGATGACACTATCACTATGCTTTTCCCCGGAATGAGCGAAACAAACGGATTCTTATGCCCTAAGTGTCATTATGTGAAATTCAATACCAACGAAGCCGAGAGTTGTGAGTGTCCCGACGGTTGTGGGGAAATGATTCCTGTATATATTCCTAACCTCGGAGCTAAATCAGCTAAGACAGGTTCACAGGACAAACAGCAGTATGTCTGCCCGTTCTGCCATAGCAAGCGCGGATTGTCCCTTATGGGTCTGAGAAGTGTATCAGAAATCAGCGTAAGCCTGTCTCAGATGTTCTCATCTCAGTTCAATGATGATAAAAAAGCACTTGCTTTCTCTGATAATGTGCAGGATGCAGCTCACCATGCAGGATTCTTCAATCACAGGACATGGAGATTTGGTCTGCGTACCGCTATTCAGGAGTATTCTGCAACAAATATAGGTCTTGTTTCTCTTGACGAGTTTCAGAGGGGCTTTATTTCCTATTGGCATCAGAAATTTGATGATGAGGAGTATATCAGCCAGTTTATCGCACCGAATATGACCTGGATGAAGGCTTATGAAGAAATGATAACAAATCGTAAGCTCGGAACGGACAAGTATGCGAAGAAACTTATTGGTGACGTTGACAGCAGACTCGCTTATGAGATCATGCTTGAATACGGTCTGTCTTCTAATATCGGACGTACATTGCCGAAGTCATCTTGCTCTGTTGCTGCCTTTGAACCTGATGTTATCGAACGTGTCAGCAATGTTGTATATCAGAGAGCAAGAAACGAACTCGGCTGGCTTGTAAGATTGAACGAGACAGATGTACGATATATGGTTATCGGCTATCTTGATACGCTGAGACAATTCGGTGCTTTTGATGATAAGGTATTCTATGAGTTTGTTGAAAAAGACAGTTCTTATCATATTTCTGCAGATCGTCTGAGATGGCTGCCCGGTTTACAGACAGGCAGAAACACGCCGAGATTCATAATTGAGCCTAAAAGCGGTAAGAAACACTACTATAACCTTGACCTCAAAACAGATAGAAAGTTCGAGGACTGGCTGTATAAGTGTTCGCAAGACGTACTTAACGAGTTTACCGGCTTATGCGTTATCATCTTTGATGAGTTAGTTAATGCAGGGATAGTATGCTCTATGATTAGCGATTATCCTGTATATGTTCCTTATGGAATCAGCAAAAAGCACATCTTCATTAGCAATAACGTAGTTCAGATGAGATGTGATTATTGCGGCACCGTTCTCCCTGTATCCGAGGAAAACGCTGCATTTTGGGAAAATGCGCCTTGTAAGAGAAAGAACTGCCGGGGTCATCTGAAAAAAGCCAATAATGAGGGCTTGGGATATTACGGCAGACTTTTCAGGAACGGAGATCTTTACCGTATAAACGCTATGGAGCATACGGGTTTGTTAAAGCGTGAAGATCGTGAAACGCTTGAAGCTCATTTCAAACTTGGAAAATCAGAGCAAAAACGGTGGGATCCGAATGTATTATCCTGTACTCCGACACTTGAAATGGGTATTGATATAGGCGACCTCTCTTCTGTAATACTTTGCAGTATGCCTCCGGCACAGTCGCAGTTCCTTCAGAGAGCTGGACGCGGTGGACGAAAAGACGGTAACGCTCTTACTATGGCAGTTGCGAATGCCCGTCCGCATGACCTGTATTTCTATGCTGATCCTCTTGAAATGATACAGGGTGATGTGCAATCGCCAAAAATCTATTTGCAGGCTTCCGCTGTACTCGAAAGACAGTTCACAGCATTTTGTATGGATTCATGGGTAAAGCATGGTGTACAGTCAAGTGATGTGCCTGATAAACTGAATACAATACTCTCTAAGCTGGATTCAAAGCCGGCAGATATGTTCCCGTTCAACTTTATCCATTACGTTCAGGATACCCTTACGCGACAGATCAATTCCTTTACAGGTTTATTTACTGAGCTTGACGCAGACGAAAAGGAAGAACTGCTTGCCTTTGCAAATGGTGACGGAACAAATCAAAGCCCGATGTATCGCAAGATAATAGAGAGTTTTGAGATCATCAAGGAAGAGCGCAGCAGCCTGAAATCCAACATCAAGGCACTTGATGCCATGATAAAGGAATTACAGGAAAAGCCGCAGGACTCCTCGTTTGATGAACAGATCAAAGAGCTTAATGCTGAAAAGGCAGCTCTGCATAGCGTTATTAACGAGATAAACAACAAGAATGTATTTAATTTTCTTTCTGATGAGGGCTTGCTGCCTAACTATGCTTTCCCCGAAAGCGGTATTATTCTCAGAGCATTGCTTTACAGAAAAGAAGAACAGGAAGGCACTTCTAAAGCAAAGTACGAAAAGCGTTCATATGAGTACAGCCGTCCTGCATCGTCCGCAATTAGCGAGTTTGCTCCTAACAATACCTTTTATGCTGACGGAAGAAAGCTGACCGTTAATCAGATTGACTTACATACTTCAACTATCGAACCATGGAGACTATGCCCTAATTGCTCTCACGCTCAGCTTGAAGTCCCCGGCAAATATACAGCTTCTTGCCCTCAATGCGGAAGCCCTGCGTGGGCTGATTCCGGTCAGCTTCGCAATATGCTCAAGGTACAGATGGTGTATTCAAACACCGAGGATACTCACAGCAGAATATCCGATGACAGCGATAGCAGATTATCGGTATTCTATGTCCGTCAGCTTCTTGTTGATGTAGACGAAGATCACGATATTCTTTGTGCATATCGAATGAATAATGATGATTTTCCGTTTGGCTATGAATTTGTCAAAAAGGCAGCTCTTAGAGAGATCAACTTTGGCGAAAATGATATGATGGGAGAAAAAGTCTCTGTTGCGGGTGTTGATGAAATCAGAAAAGGCTTCAAGGTCTGCCGTTACTGCGGTACTATCCAATCTTCTGACGGCCGTTCAAGAAAGCACTCATTCTTCTGTAAAACCAACAAGAATCCTCAGTTGCTTGCAGACGGCTATGAAACCTGTCTGTTCTTATACAGAGAGTTTGAGACTGAAATACTCCGTATGCTGATCCCTGCAACTACTGAGGACACCTCAACAGTACGAACAGAATCCTTTATTGCAGCCTTTATGCTTGGTATGAAGGAGTATTTCGGTAACGTAGATCATCTTCGTGTCGCTATAAGTGAAGTCCCTATCCCTGATGCCGATTACAGAAAGCAGTATCTTGTTATTTATGATTCCGTGCCCGGCGGTACTGGATACCTGAAACAGCTCATGAACAACGAAGGCTCTCTTACCACTATTTTTGAGAAAGCCCTCACAAAGCTAGAGCACTGCACTTGCGGTAACGATCAGCAAAAAGACGGCTGCTATCATTGCTTGTTTGCTTACAGGCAGAGCAATCAAATGGGTTCGATCTCACGAAAAACAGCCATGTCTATGCTTAAAAGCATTCTGTCAGGCAAGAACAATGTTGAGAAGATATCTAAGCTCGGCAATATTTCCGTCAATGCTTTGTTCGACAGTGAGCTTGAAAGAAGATTTATCGAGGCATTCAGTCAGCGAAACAGTGATACAAGAAAAATCGAAGTCAACAAAGATGTAGTAAATGATAAGCCCGGTTATATCCTGAAAATTGGCAACGTCACATGGGAAATTGAGCCACAGGTCTATCTTAGCGGAGCAGACGGCATCAGTGTTGACTCCAAGCCCGACTTCATTATACGTCCTGTCAGCAAAGAGATCGCCCACCATCCGGTAGCAGTATTCACCGATGGTTTTACCTTCCACAAGAGCATTGTTGCTGATGATACATTAAAGCGAGCAGCAATTCTCCGCTCAGGCGATTACATTGTATGGTCGCTCAGCTATAAGGACATTCAGAGTGTATTTCAAAACATGGACGAATATGCGACAGAAACGCTCGATCCGCTGAGAATGCCTTCTGGCGCAAGCCTGTACAAGCCTACAGTTAATAATGTTGCCGGTGCTGACCGCATTTCACCTGATAAAACGTCTGCATTTGACCTTCTGCTTGATTACTTGTCAGTGGAACAGGCTGAAACTGCGTTCAGGGCTCATGCTAATGCCTACGCTGTATCTCTTATGAATACAGCTACACTTATTGATAATGTTGCCTTCACTGAATGGCTTTCTGCTTTTGATGAAGTTAATTCACAGAGCAGATTTTCTTCTAATCAGTTTGCTTTCAGAGACACAATGTTCGGCAAATGGCAGCCAAGAACCAATAATCCTATGCTGAGTTTATATTCGGGCATAGCGGTTTCAAAGGCAAAAGCCGACAGAAATACGCCGTACACGGTCTTTGCTGTATTTGATGATAAGACTGACCCTGACAACGAGAAGTTTGAAATGGAGTGGAACGGCTTCTGGCATTTTGTCAATGTACTCCAGTTCAATCCGGAGTTCTCTTTTGTTACGAAGATAGGTCTTGAAAAGATGATCTATATGAAGCTCGATGAACCTGTAACTACTGTTACCGCGGTAACTGAACAGGCATCTGCTAACAGCGAGTGGGACGGTGTCCTTGAAGAGCTGTTCGATGAAATGGCAAAGAATATGGCTATGGCACTCAAAGAAGCAAATGCTCCAATCCCTGATGAAATAGGCTATGAATTGGTCGATAACGATGAAGTTATAGCAGAAATCGAAATGGTTTGGCTTGATAGCAAAGTCGCTTATCTTACTGAAGATCAAATGGAATATGAAGAAATACTGTCTGAAAAGGGTTGGACAATAATAAACAACGATACTACGGTATCTAAAGATATGTTTGGAGGTGTAAACTGATGGAAAATACCGCTACCGTAGCAATATCCTCGGACTTTCTGACGGCATTTTCAAAACTTCCGAGACAGATACAGGGAAAGGTCACTGAATTCATTAACAAATTCCGTATAAATCCGAAATCCCCCGGAATTAATCTTGAAAAACTGCCTTCGATAGATAAGAATATCCGTTCAGTACGAATTGATAACACTTATAGAGGAATCGTAAGCTATCAGGAAGAAAGCTCAGTTTATCTGCTGCTTTGGGTAGCTCATCACGATGAAGCTTATGAATGGGCTAAAAGAAAGACTTGTCGTGTAAACAGCAAGACAGGTGCACTTCAGGTATTCGATGTTCAAAATGTAGAAGTAACCGAGGAAACTAAGGTATCAACCACAAGCACTCTTTTTGGCGGACTTACTAAAGATGTTATGATCGAACTTGGTGCGCCACAGGACCTTATTTCTTTCCTGAAAAGCATTCCTGATAAAGATACTTTTAATGCAAATAAAGACAAGCTCCCGTCAGATGTTTATGAAAACTTCTCATGGATAGCAGAAGGCTTTGATCCGAAAGAAATTATCGACATGATCAAGGCTGACACTTCTGATACAGAGCCTGATCAGGGAGAAACTGAAAAGTCTGAATCTCTGCTTGTTACAGAAGATTTCTCTGTTGCCTTGAAGAACTCAGAGAGTAAAAAGTCATTTGTAGTAATCGAAGGAGAAGAAGAACTCCGCAGGATCATGGCTGAACCTCTTGAAAAATGGCGTGTATTCCTGCATCCTACACAGAGAAAAATCGTCCAGAAGAATTATAAGGGGTCTGCAAGAATCCTCGGCGGTGCAGGAACAGGCAAAACTGTTGTTGCTATGCACAGAGCTAAGTATCTTGCTTCTAAGATCAACGATGACGAACGTATTCTGTTCACCACATTCACCGCTAACCTCGCAGAAGATATAAAGAGCAACCTTAGAAAAATCTGTACTCTTGAGGAACTTCATAAAATCGAAGTTATCAACATAGATGCCTGGGTTATGCGATTTTTAAACGAAATAGGCTTTTCAGCGAAGATTGAATATGGTGAAGAAATCGACAAGTTATGGGATAGGGCTGTTGTAAACAGTCTCTCTGAACTCGATTTCCCGTGGTCATTCTATAAGGATGAGTGGAATCGTGTAGTAATTCCGCAGGAAGCACTTTCTCTTGAGAAGTATGTCAAAGCTAAAAGAACAGGACGAGGCGTTCGGCTTGACCGCAAGAAAAGAATCGAGGTTTGGAAAGTATTTGACGCTTATCTCAGTTTGATGAAAGAAGAACAGATTCGAGACATAAACATGGCTATGTATGAATGCTCTAAGCTGTTCACAAGCAGTGGTACAAAGAATAAGTACGCTCATATAATCGTTGACGAAGGACAGGATTTCAGCGATAACGCTTTCAGACTTCTCAGGACGGTTGCAGGAGAAGAAAGGCCCAATGATATTTTCATTGTAGGTGATTCACATCAGAGAATTTATAACAACTATCCTACGCTTTCCAAGTGCGGTATCAATGTTAGAGGAAGAAGCAGCATACTGAAAATTAACTATCGTACCACCGAGGAAACAAGGAGATATGCCTTTGCATTACTCAACGGCATTTCATTTGATGATCTGGACGATGGTGTTGATCTTGGTGATAAGTGTCGTTCTCTTGTTCATGGTGAAGCTCCTGTTGTAAAGTGCTTTGCAGATGCCAATGAGGAACTCTGCTATCTCAATGACTGCATATCCGACTTACAGGACAGATGTGTTCCTTTGAAGAATATATGCATTGTTGCAAGAACCAATCAGCTTGTAAAGGACTATTCCGCACAGCTTACCAAAAGTGGATACAGCGTTTATCAAATTAAGCGTTCAAAGGCAGATGATCTGTCACATGACGGTATCAGAATAGCCACAATGCATCGTGTTAAGGGACTTGAATTCCAGTATGTATTCATCGTTTCTGCAAACAACCGCATAGTGCCTTTAGAGTCAGTAATCGACCAAAGTGATCCCATTGCCGAACGGGAAAGCTATACGGCTGAAAAATGCCTTCTCTACGTTGCTCTTACAAGAGCCCAGAAACAGGCGTATATTACTGCATACGGTAAAAAATCGGAGTTTATTATTTAATGAAAAGCGGAGTACCATTAGTGATACTCCGCCTTTTTATGCTTCTGACATGGATTTACCTCTTTCTTAAATAGTGAACAGATTAGATTATATCACATTCTCGCTGGAATGCAACTGTTTTAACCAGTCGGATTGCATTTCTTGCAGGGAACATACCCGCTGGCAACAGCGCCGTCAAAATCTTCAGTGTACGCTTTGTTGGACTCTTTCATCTGCTTGACCGCTGAACAGCTTGGATAGTGTATCTTCTTGGTGTTGGTGTTCAGAATGTACTGTGTTCCGACTGGCTGAACTTCCGCAGCATTCGTCTGAATGGTGGTCTGAGTTGTCTGGGTAGTTGTGGCAGTAGTCTGGACTGGCGGCTGATACGCACTCGGCTGTTTGTCAACGCTGATGTTCTTTCCGTCAGAGGTGAACACAATCGTACCTTGCAGGTCGGTACGGAAAACCTCGATGTTTCGGATGTTTAGTCGTTCCAGTACCTCATCTGTGGGGTGTCCGTATTTGTTGCCCATTCCGCAGCTTATCACAGCGTAGGTAGGGTCAACTTTTTTGAGGAAATTAGCAGACGACGAGGTAGCAGAGCCATGGTGTCCGACTTTCAGGACATCGCATTTGATGTTAGTCCAGATGTCGTTCTCCTCGGATTTCTCAGCGTCCCCGGTGAAAAGGAATTTGTTCTCCCCGTAAGTCAGCTTGATTACCACGGAGCTGTTATTGCTGTCATCGCCGAGAGTTTTCGGAGCGACTACCTCCACCAGAAGCTCCGGCTCATCAAGGATAACCGAGCCAGCCATTACCTCATGAACTGCCGCGCCGCTGTTCTCGACTGCGTCCAGCATACGCTCGTATGTCTGGGTCGTAGTTGTGAACGATGTAGCATAGAAATTCCTGATATTGAACGTATTCAGCACGTCCGCCATGCCGCCGATGTGGTCAGCGTGAGGGTGGGTAGCTACAACATAATCCAATGTGTCGTAGCTCTGACCATATATGTAGGTAACAATGCTGTCGCCATATTCGCTCTCGCCTGCGTCAATGAGCATGGTTTCTTTGTTGGGAAGCTCGATAAAACAGCTGTCGCCCTGTCCAACGTCAAGGAAATGCACCTTGAGTTCTTGATATTCTGACGGTTCCGGAGCAGGCACTGTGACTATCGTTTCGGTTTCTGTGGTGACGGTTGTTACTTCTGTTGTCGGAACAGCCGAAGTTTCCTCGGATATTTCAGCAGACGGAATTATAGGCTCAACGGACGGCTCGGTCGAGATTTCGGGCGTAGAAGATGTCGTGAAAACCAGACTGCCGTCAGAAGAAGCGATTTCCGAATAGTTCACATCTGCCGCAGATTCTCCGGATCCGCAGGCAGTAAGCGAAAGAATTGCCGCTAATATTGCTGAAAAAGAAAATAATTTGTGTTTCATTGTGTATTCCTCCTGTTTTTGTTTATTATAACACCTTGTGAGTGCGAAAATTGTTGCTTTTAGGGAGCAGAATACTGTTTGTAGGTTTCTATATCAATAAGTACACAGTTTCGCTCGATAATCAATTTTCCGTCTTTTAAGATATCAAATCTAATATTTAACCACATTATAGCATATTATATCTCGCATTTCAATATTAATTGCGGAATTGTTCACACATAAAACGCTATCGTGTAGGATAAAATATATCACAGAGGTGATATTGAATGACGGAAAAGGAGTTCTCGCTGCGTCTGGCGCAGCTCCGCAGTGAAAAGGGAGTATCGGCAAGGGATATGAGCCTGTCGATCGGACAGAATGCCAGCTACATCAATAATATTGAAAATGGCAAGGCACTGCCGTCCATGACGGGATTTTTCTATATATGCGAATACCTGAACATCACTCCCGGCGAGTTTTTCGACGCGGAAAACAAGAATCCGGAAAAGATTCAGGAAGTGGTCGAGAATCTCAAAAAGCTGGACAGTGAACAGCTAGACAACATCTCGGCAATCATACGGGACCTTGCAAAATAGCAAAAGGCGCGGCTTTACATAGCTGCGCCTTTTCATATTCACTTGATTCCGAGCAGATTGTTGACGGTCACGTTAAAGCATTTACTTAATGCTATAATTTCTATGTCGGTCACAAATCTCTCGCCGGATTCTATACGCTGGACTGCGTTCTTGTCGATATCCAGACCTACGACCTGCAATCTGTCTGAAAGCTCGCGCTGTGAGATTTGGAGCGCCTTTCGGAGTTCTTTTACTCTCAGTCCCGATATGTTGTTGCGTCCGTCTGCGGTTCTTGCCTTGAACATTTTGTCTACCTCCCGTTAAGTGTCAATCTTGATATAGGCAACTCTGCCATGATATGGTTACTGAATGCTGTGCTTGGAAATACCACCTGTCATCATGCCATATCCGACAGGATATGGCATGATTTGCCGATATGCACGGAGTACGCCGGAGGCGGACGTATGTGCAAGGCATTTTGATATGAAACAAACGCTCAGCGTTTGTTTCACCCCATTTATCGGGTATATGCAATACACTTTTTACCCATTATAATATAAGATAGGTGATATTATGATAAATTACGACCCTTTCTGGGCATACCTTGCCGAACATGGCATAAGTACATATAAGCTGATAAACAGCTACGGCGTCAGCAAAGGTCTTATTGATCGAATGAAGCACAACAAGGCAATAACAACTTTCACGATCAATGAGCTGTGTAATACATTGGACTGCAATCTGAACGACATCATGGTATTCGTTCCAGATAACAAAGAGAATAATGAGTAAGACTTTCGAGAAATCGGAAGTCTTAATTTTCTTTTAGGCTAAGTGTCTTTTTGATTATAAGTGTTAGTCGTCCTGAGATTTGCTCTCGATCATTCTGCGAATGTATCCTTTGACCTCAATCACCTGCACTGCGCTCAGACTGTCGATAAGCTCCTTTGTCTGGGTGCGGACAAGCTCATCGTCCAGCACGGCAAAGTCGCTTTTATAGAGCAGGTAATCTACGGAAACACCATAGGTCGTCGATAATTCCATAAGAATACTAACTGGGATATCTCTGTTTCCACATTCATACATGGAAAGCGTGGTCTGGTCTATAAAGAGCTGTTCTGCCATCTGTTCCTGGGTCATTTTAAGTTTCTTTCGCAAGGAACGAATCCTATTCTTATAAGACACCGCCATATTTTCACCTCCTTTCCGGAGATTAGTATATAACATTTACAGTGGTTTTTCAACCTACAATGTGTCATATTCTTACGACACATTGTCATACAAAACCACTATATTTTGTGTTATAATAGATATAGGAACAAATAAGCGACGGAAACAAAACCACTCCTTTTCGGAGAGTCGGACTAATCTCATTATCCGGAAACATTACGCCGATTTAGTTCCTGCTCAGTTCCTTGACAACTAAATAGCAATGCAGATAACAACAAACTGATGTCCTTAAAGACGTGCCACAAAATTCCTGCTGTTGATCTGACGGAATATCTCATTATCCGTGACCACCAATTTACCGCGCGAGAATAACAGATATGCCGCCACCTGCCGACAGTTCGCAGGAACCCTAAACGCATAGGGAACTCCTTAAAGGAACGAGCGCGGAGGACACAGTTATAATGATACTTCCGGCGACGGCTTGTCCCACAGGAATGGGCAGGGGTGAAAGTCCCATGCCAGGGTGCGTACTACCTGGGTCTGCATTGACACGCCAAAGCAGAAAAGGACGGGCATTTCTGCTCGTCCTTTACGCTTCGGTTATTTTATTAGATTCTTTGCTGTGATTTTACACAAATCTTTGCTGGTTTATTGGTAATTGTGCTCAAATTCAATAAAATGGTGAGGGGATTGTGCTTTGCTGTCTTGACTTTTAGACTTTAATGTGTTAAACTTTACTTGTGAAACGCACGTCATAAGTCTGAAACTGGAGGTAAATATAGCAATTCTCAAGGAAGGGTATTTCCAACTTGCGAAGTCCTTTTGAGAATTGCTATCGATTATGGCAATGGTACTTATTATAACTGTTAGGAGGACAACAATATGACCTCAGAGCAGAAATCACTTATCATATCTCAGATATCGCTTCTTCTTGACCAGATGGTTGACACACCAGAAGAACAGAAAGCTGTTAAGGACGGTCCGCGTGAAATGCTTACCGTGCATGAATGTACAGAGCTTATCAAAGGGGTATCCGACCATTCCATTCGTGTTCTGATTGCCAGAGGCAAAATTCAGTCTTTCAGGGCAGGCGAGGGAAAGAGAGCTCGAGTTTTCGTTTCCAAATCCTCGTTACTTGAATATTTTGACAGCCTTTGACGACAGAACGGCTAACACATTCCGCTTGACTGAAAAGCGGTTTTGTGGTAAAATAATAGCCGTGAATGCACGTCATAAAGTCTGACTCAGGAGGTAATCAGGACTTATGGCAAACGTAAGGAAACGCGGAAACTCATATCAGATCCGCGTCAGCGCAGGGTACGATTCGGAGTATCGGCAGGTTATACATACAAAAACATGGAAACCGACGCCGGGTATGACTGAACGGCAAATCGAAAAAGAAGTTGCACGGCAGGCAATAATGTTCGAGGAATACTGCAAAAAGGGCATTGTTACTGTAAACGTCAAGTTTAAGGAATTTGCCGAGAAGTGGCTTAACGACTTCGCAAGGGTCAATCTGAAAAAGACGACGTTCCAGAGAATGAAAAACACTACAATCAGAGTTTATGCAGCCTTTGGGCATTTGCGTGTTGATTCCATAACGCGCGGTCAGATTCAGGCTTTTGTTGATGACATGGCGAAGAATGGCAAAAACATGAAAACAGGAAAGCCGCTGTCAAGGAAATCCATCGTTCATCATCTCAATTTTCTTTCAGATGTGTTCAATTACGCATTGAGATTTGATATGATAGACTCTAATCCTTGCAATCATATTTTCGTCCCCAAAGGTGAAAAAAAGGAAAAAGAAATCTATACCGTTGAGGAAATGAAACAGCTCTTTAAGCTGGTAAACCAGTATGCTCCACTGAAATACAAAGCGTTCCTTACTCTGGCAGTATACAGCGGATTCCGAAACGGTGAACTTATGGGGCTTGAGTGGAAAGACGTGGACTGGGAAAACAACGTGATAAGCGTTCGCCGTACCTCAAACTACACGGTAACGGACGGCAATTATACAGATACACCGAAAACCAAAAGCTCGATACGTTCTCTCAAACTTCCGCAACAGGTGTTTGATGTTCTTTCAGAGCTGAGAGAAAGCCAGCTAAAGAACAAGGAAAATCTTGGCACAAAGTGGATAGACAGCGACAGGCTGTTCGTGACTGAAATAGGAAAACCGCTTCACAGAGGTTCTCCGTATAAATGGCAGCGCGAGTTTACCGAAAGGCATGGAATGCGATTCTGCGATATCCATTCGCTCAGGCATTTCAACGCGACCGTTCTCATCAATGCCGGGGTGGACACAGCAACAGTTTCAAGTGCGCTGGGTCATTCAAATATCAGCACAACGACCAATATCTACTTTCATGCAATCAGGGAAGCTCAGGCAAGAACAGGCGAAGCAATAGCGGCTGTGCTTGATTTCTCGGATAAGAAATCGGAAGCAGGCTGATTTCCAGTAAAGGACACATAAAGGACTTGTAATGGACAAACGTCTTTTCCGAAAATAAAAAAATCCCGTGAACAGCTTATTAAAGCCATTCACGGAACTATCTCTTTGGTGCAGGTGACGGGACTTGAACCCACATGACCTTGCGATCACTAGCACCTGAAGCTAGCGCGTCTGCCAATTCCGCCACACCTGCGTATGAATTGTTTCTGTTTTTGACTCGGTAGAAACGCCGGGAGTAAGCTCCCAGAAAAAGCCGGGGCGAACACTTTTGTGTCTTGCGCTTTGTTGTTGACGTTCATCAGCAACGTATATATTCTACCACAAACATATCACTTTGTCAAGGGGTTTTTGAAAAAAACATGAATTTTTTTTTAAAATTCTTGACGAAGCGCCCGGGAGCCTGTATAATTAATGTATATTGATCCGTCAAAGGAGGTACGCATGAAAAACAGAAAATCCGATTCCGCACCCACCGCATTGCGGCTGCTGAAACTGCTGTGGATATTCATTCCGCTGATTCTGGCGGCAGCAATGTATTTCCTGCTGCCCCTCTTTCCGGAATTCACCGAGCATGTAATTTCCCGGGGGCTTTTCAAGGTGTTCACCGTACCGGTGGGATTCCTGACCTCCCTCGTGCCGATATCGCTGACGGAGGTCTGCGCAGTCCTCGCGATCCCGGCAGTAGTCACGCTGGTTGTCGTATTCATCGTGCGCCTGCGTAAAAGCCCCGACCGCCGCCGGACTGCCGTAAAGGCAGGGCGCTTCCTCGCCGGATTCGTTTCATTCGCGGCGTTCATCTACATGACGGGACACGGAGCGAACTACTACCGGGAGCCAATGGAACAGCTGATGGAACTGGACGCCTCGCCGAAATCCACGGAGTTCCTCGCGGAGGTCTGCCGCGACCTCGCCGCCCACGCCGCCGAGGAGCGTGAACTCCTGACGGAGGACGAAAACGGCTGCGTGAAACTCACCGAGAACATATGGACAGAACTTTCACGCACGAACAGCGGCTACGCCCCCCTGGTGGAGGAATACCCGTTCCTGTGGACCAGCGTCAGCCGCCAGAAGCCCGTGCAGCTTTCCTATCTGTGGAGCTACACCGGTATTGTCGGGATGTACTTCCCTTTCCTGGCGGAATGCAACGTCAATACCGAAGAGCCGGATTTCTGCAAGCCCTTCACCGCCAGCCACGAAAGCGCGCACTCCCGTGGAATAGCGTTTGAGAACGAGTGCAACTTTCTGGCTTTTCTTGCCTGCACAAACAGCGAATACCCCGAATTCAGGTATTCCGGCTATGCGTCCGCATTCCTGTACTGCTCCAACTCGCTCTACGCCGCGGATTATGAACTGTGGCAGGAAATGGCGCAGGACACCAGCGCCGGAATGTGGCGCGACCTGCTTTCCACGAATGACTACGTTGAGCGATTCTCCGGAAGCGTCCAGGAAATATCCACCTCCGTCAACGATGGATTCATAAAGGCGCAGGGCGTGCAGGACGGCACGCAGTCCTACGGCAGGGTGACCGACCTTATCCTGGCGCACTATTATAAGGAATGGCAGGAATCATGAGAGAAATAAGCTACACGGTCCCGGCGGAATTTGACGGCGTGCAGGCGCAGGTGTTCCTGAAATCCCGGGGAATTTCCCGGCGCGTGCTGACAGCGCTCAAACGCTCCGGCGGACTTACCCGCGGCGGCGGAACACTCCGCACTGTTGACGCGGTACACGCCGGGGAAGTCATTACACTCCGGCTGGACGGCGGCGAAACCTCCGTCGCGGCGAATCCGGAGCTTTCCGCCGACGTAGTGTACGAGGACGAGGACGTGGTGGTATTCAACAAGCCGCCTTTCATGCCGGTCCACCCGTCCCAGCGGCACCATGACGATACGCTGGCGAATCTGTTCGCCGCAAGATACCCGGGGCTTCCCTTCCGGCCGATAAACCGCCTGGACCGCAACACCAGCGGACTTTGCGTGTGCGCGAAGAATCAGTTCGCAGCGGCGGCGCTTTCCGGCAGCATATCCAAAGTGTATTACGCGATCACGGACGGAACTCCCCCCGGGGACACCGTGAACGCGCCGATAGGCAGACTCGGGGACAGCGTAATAGAGCGCTGCGTGACTCCTGACGGGAAGCCTGCGGTCACGCACTTCCGGAAGATAGCCGGCGAACGCCGGGCGCTGCTGCGGATAACCCTGGAAACCGGACGAACCCACCAGATCCGCGTGCATATGTCGCATATCGGATTCCCACTATGCGGCGACGACATGTACGGCGGCGACTGCACCGCGATCTCCCGGCAGGCGCTGCACTGCGGCGAAGTGGAATTCACCCTGCCGGTATCCGGCAAGCGCATTACAGTTTCCGCACCGCTGCCGGAGGACATGGCTGCAATACTTGACGGGACAAACGAAAGGACTTAATATGATAAAAGCTGTAATTTTTGATATGGACGGACTGATACTGGACACCGAAAAACTGCTGGTAAAATACTGGTGCCAGGCGGCTAACGAAGCAGGATTTCCCATGCAGCGCGAGCATGCGCTGAATATCCGCAGTCTTGCACGGAAGTTCGCGATACCCTACCTCCAGGGAATCTTCGGCGAAAACTTCGACTATGTGAAGATACGTTCCCGGCGCATGGAACTCATGAAAGAACACATCGCAGCCCACGGACTTGAAACCAAGCCCGGGATAACCACGCTGCTGGACTACCTGGACAGCCGTGGGATACCGGCGGCGATAGCCACCGCCACCGATATCCAGCGCACGGAGGATTATCTGGGAAAAGTAGGGCTGCTTGGGAGATTCAGCCGGATAGTCTGCGCTTCGATGGTGGAAAGCGGCAAGCCCAAGCCGGACATCTACCTCTACGCGGCGCAGCAGCTAGGACTTCCGGCGAACGAGTGCCTGGCGCTGGAGGATTCCCCGAACGGGGTGCGCAGCGCTTCCTCGGCAGGGTGCGTCACAGTGATGGTGCCGGACCTCACACAGCCGGACGAGGAGCTGGAAAAGCTCATCTTCGCAAAGGCGGATTCCCTGGCGGACGTACCTGCAATCATCGAAAGAACGTAATATGTACGGCTGAAAAGCGGAAAGGCAATACCGCACAAAGATTGTGCGTGTATTGCGCAGTCAGATTTTTCGTCAGATTGTACAATGCGGACGACGCAAGGCTGCCGCCTTGCTAGGACGAATTGTGCAAGATGACGGAAAATATGCAAGCAAGACGCGTGCAAAATCCAATAAATGGTCTTTGTGCGGTGTTGCCTAAAGCTTTTCAGCTGTTTTTTTGTACGATTTCCCGGCATGTTCATTTTCTGCATGTATTTATATCACCGAAATATCACAAAAGGGGCTTATACTGTGTATGTAAACGGAAGGCCGCAGGGAAGCGGCAGCAACAAAAAAACAGAAAGGCTCGTGATATTATGAAAACCTACAAATATTTCGCACTGATCTGCGCAGCTGTCGTGGCTGCGGCTTCCACCGGCTGCTCCAGCAATTCCGGAACTTCCTCCGATACCGGCAGTTCAGTGGTTTCCTCAGCGGACACATCACATCAGACCTCCGAAGCAGGGACAGGCGAAGTGAAATCCTCTGAGGTCTACAAGACGGTAAAGGTCACTGCGGTTGACGGGAATTCCATAACCGCCGACGAGGGCGAGATAGTTTCCGGCAGCGCGCCCGGACAGCCCGGGGACGGCGGCTCCGCTCCCGAAAAGCCCGGCGACAGCGGCGACAACTCCGACAAGCCCGAGGGCGAACCTCCGGCAAAGCCCGACGGCGAGGATTCCGGCAATGCGCCCGGGGATTCCGGCGACGGCTCCGGGAATGCTCCTGACAAGCCGGACGGCGAAGCTCCCGGCGGAATGGGCGGAAGCACGTTTGAATCCTCCGGCAGCAGCGTGACGTTCACCGTCACCGACGACACCAAGATCTCCGTGGAATTCCTCCAGGGAAGCAGCGACGGCACCATTGACGACATCGCAGTCGGCAGCGTTCTCGCGATCACCCTGAACGACGACGGAACCGCAGCTTCCATCGTTGTGAAGAACATGAACGCCGGCAGCGGATTCGGCGGCAGCGGAGAGGTAACCAACGGAACCTCCGCGAACACGATAACCGAGAACACCACCGAAAGCGACACCGAGTATAATTCCACCGGCGACGACGAGAACGTGCTGAGAGTTGACAGCGCAGAAGCCACCCTCACCGGAATCACTGTCAACAAGAATGCCGGCAATTCCTCCAACACCGAGGACGGGGACTTCTACGGTCAGAACGCCGGATTCCTCGCGCTGAACGGAGCCAAGGTGACCATCACTGATTCCACCTTCAACACCGGCGTGGTAAACGGCAACGCGGTATTCAGCTACGGCGAGGGGACAACGGTCAACATCTCTGACAGCAAGATACGCACCACTGAGCGCAATTCCGGCGGAATCCAGACCACCGGCGGCGGAACCATGATCGCCACCAACCTTGATGTTCAGACCGAGGGCAACTCCTCCGCGGCGATACGCACTGACCGCGGCGGCGGAACAGTCACCGTCGAAGGCGGAAAGTACGTCACCAACGGCACCGGCAGCCCTGCGATCTACTGCACCGCCGACATAACCGCCAGCAATGCGGAACTCACCGCGAACTCCAGCGAAGGTGTTGTAGTAGAGGGAAAGAACAGCGTTACCCTGAACAACTGCACCCTTACCGGAAACATGGAGAACACCTACGGCGGTGATTCCGACGAGAACATACACACCATCATGATATATCAGAGCATGTCCGGCGACGCTGATATCGGCGAGGCTTACTTCACTGCCGAGGGCGGAAGCGTTACGGGGCTATCCGGGGATATATTCTACATCACCAACACCGACTGCACCATCTCCCTCAAGGACGTGGAATTCACGCTTGCCAACGACACATTCCTGCGCGTGGAGGGCAACTCCAGCTCCAGGGGCTGGGGCACTGAGGGCGCAAACGGCGGCGATGTCATACTGAACGCCGAGCAGCAGTCCATCGAGGGCAATATCCTGGTGGACAGCATTTCCAGCCTTGACATGACCATGACCGGCTCCACCCTCAAGGGCGCGATAAATCCCGACGGCGAGGACGGCACAGTCAAGGTGACAATGGACAGCGGCTCCACCTGGGAACTTACCGCAGACAGCTATGTGACCGAATTCAACGGCGACATCTCCCAGATTACCGCCAACGGATTCCATCTGTATGTGAACGGCGAGCAGTTAGTCTGATCCTATTCAGTATTTTTCTAAATTATTGATCCTCCTTCATATAGAAAGACCGGGCAGTTTGCGGCTGCCCGGTCATACTGTCGATAAGGGCTCAGATGTGCCTTTATCGGCAGTTTTTTTATGGATCGCATACCGTACCAGTAAACAGCGGCTGACCGTCCATTCCGGCAATGACGAACATAAACGGTCTGTCAAACGTCATATTGACGATCTCCTCCGGCGGCATTGCCGCACCGCACTCCGCTATTTCAACGAACGAAGCCGCAGTGCAGCCCTCCTCGTCTATCTGCACCCGGACGGAGTGATTTGCTCTGCCGACTGCGAGATTTTCGCTGCATATAGGGGAGAAATCCGCGCGCTCAAAGCTGAATATGTCCGTAACGCCCATCGACTCAAGCCCGTCCTTTAGGTCGAAAGTGGAGGACACGTCGAACTTCGGCACCGCAAGTTCCACCTGCACTCTGCCGGAACCCGTGAACTCCCCGGGAGCCTTTATCATCTGGAGATACTCCCCGGAATCAAGCACGGCGCCTATGTCCTTGTCCTCGTCCGGAAGTATCAGCCACATTCCGCAGCCGGTCTTGAAGTTAAGGTAAACCGCGCTGAAATCCGCACCGTAATAATACGGGCCATAAGTCAGCGTACTGTGCATGAATTCACGCTCCGTATCTCCGCCCGGCGCATGGAATATCTCCGTGGTATTCCGGGACTTGCTGAACTCACTGTCCCATCTTGCCTTGAAATATACCGTGGAATACAGTGCGAACACCGTGGAAGCGTCCGGCGCCACGTTCTCAACCGCGTCCTTCAGAAATCCGCCGGTCTGTTTGTTCAGCCAGTCCCGTATCGCGGAATTCATCTTATCCGTGCCGAACTTCCCGGTAAACGACGACGCGTAGTAATTTCGTGCTAATCCGGAAAGCGTGCCGCCGTTAAAGGCGGAATCCTCGCTCAGCCAGATGGAATTCGCCAGCACGCTTGTCAGCGCCCCGTCGTCGCAGTAATTCGCGTTCCACACCTGCCCTGCCTGGGTGCGCAGGGATTCAATACTGTCCGCGCCGAGAAGATCGAGTATCTGATCGCGGCTCTCCCCGTCGCAGGTATCCGCCAGCATTGCCAGCGCCATGTAAAGATTCACCGGGGAATACGCGCTGTTTTCTCCGGCAGAGAGGAATTCCCGGGTGCTATCCCCATAGAAATCCCACAGGCTGTCGGCGTAGCCCTCCGGCTGGTCAAGCTGCGCTCTCCGGTCGCTCCACCAGCTGTCGTAATCCTGCTCAAATGTGAGGGCGGATTCGTCCGGATAGTGCGCCATCTTCGGATATACCGCCTCCGCCCCGGCGGTAACGCTGATGGAATTCATGCTCATCGCTATGATACCTCCTGCTATACCAAGACACGCCGCAGCTGCGCCCAGCGTTATCCACAGCGGCTTCCGGTTCTTTTCTGATGTTCCCTTGTTCATGGTGTACCTCCCTTTCACAGAATCGGTCTTTACATATAATACAGAATACGGAGCGAAAAAGTTGCAGACGGATATTGACTTGACAGTTTGTATTTTGTATAATAAATGAAAAGGGGGTTCTGCTATGTTTTACTGCTGCGACACAATGCCCGGGCTGCACTTCTTCAACGGCGGCGACATCGTCAGCCGGGGAGGATTCATTCACCAGCGCCGCACCATGGAGTGCTGGGTGCTGATATACGTCCTTTCCGGCAGGCTGGATATCTGCACCGACGGCAGGGAATACTCCGCCGGGGCTGCGGAGTGGCTCCTGCTGCGCCCGGGCGCGGAGCACTACGGCACGCGGCAGTCCGACGGGGAGCTTTCCTACCTGTGGGGGCATTTCAGCGCCGCACCGGAACTCTCCTGCCGCGAAAACGCGCCGGACGGGGAGCTGATACTCCCGGAGCACGGCAGAGCGAAATCCCAGCGGATAAGCCTGCTGTTCCGGCAGCTGGTGAACTACTCGCGCCGGGAAACCTACACCCCCAGAATGACGGAATGCGCGCTCCAGCTGCTCCTGATGGAGATGACCCAGGAATACCGCGACAGCGTGACGAAAGACACTTCCCTGCCGCCGCTGGTGGAGGACGTCAACGAGTGGATACGGCTGAACTGCCACCGCCAGCTGAACGTGAAAATGATCGCGGAGGAGTTCCACTACAACCCGGAGTACCTGTCGGCGCTCTACAGCAAGGCGGCTGGAATAACCCTCACCGCCAGCGTGAACCGCGCCCGGCTGGACATAGCCAAGCGCCTGCTCTCCGACCGCAGCGTGACAATAAAAGAAGCCGCATATTCCTGCGGCTTCAGTGATGAAAAGTATTTCATGCGCGTATTCCGGCGCGCCGAGGGAATGACCCCGGAGCAATACCGCGCCGCACTTGGGGTGAAGTGATCACTCCCCGTCCTTTCCTGTGAAATACACGGTGTATTCCTCGTCCCTGATCTCATATAGCGGACGGAACATGACGGACTGCGGCTGATTGCGTGTGCGCCAGCTGTTCTGACGCCAGGGGAATGTGCCGTAGGTATGCTCCAGCTGCGGCATGAACTGCTCGGAAAGCTTGTCAGCGCCCTTGATTCCACAGTCGGCGGAGATCAGTCCGGCGAGCACGATGGGGCCGTCAACGACCGCGCCGAGCTCCGGCATATCCGGCAGACGCTCCATGCGGAGCTCCGACGGGAAGAATATCTGTAATGTGCCGTCGCTCCAGTCCGCAGTGATATTGATGTAGCCGTCCTCAACATGGGCGGTTATCTTTTCGCCGTTAAGCTCGATTTCGGGCGCGCCGACGGTCCACTTGGGGACTCTGAAGGAGATTGTGAACTTCGCGTTGTCAGCGCACTTTACGCTGAACTTCAGCAGCCATCTGGACATCTGCCCATCGTCCTTCTCGTCAAAGAACGCCTGGTCGTTGTAGTATTTCATGCCAGTGGTCTGCTCGAAGGTCACGCTGTGCCCGGAAACCTCGCCCTCAAACCTGGACGGGATATACTGGGACACGATGAGCCGCTCGCTGTCGGTGTAGTAGATGATCTCCGGATAGAGGGTCTGCGCCTGCACCATGGTGCCGTGGCAGCACCAGAAATCCCGGGTCTTTGTGCCCCACTTCTTGCGGCTTCCGGCAGCCAGCGGCAGGAAGTAGGTGGGCATGCCGGTGTCCGCATTCTGCTGCGCCAGGAATCCGTTGTAAAGCGCTCTCTCGATGTAGTCCGCATACTGCTTCTCGCCGGTGTACCTGAGCAGGAAGGACGCAGTGCGCACCATATTGTAAACGGTGCAGAATTCCTGGTCGTTGCTGCCGATGAAGTGCCCCTGTAAGTGCGGAGGAACCCAGAACTCCCCGGCGTTCATTCCGGTGGTGGAGTACATTCCGCGGTCGGTGACTGCGAACTTCCAGAACAGCTTCATGACCTCCAGCCAGTCGCTGTCTCCGGTGATCTCATACATTCTTGCGGCACCGTGGGTGAACGGAATACTTGCATTCGCGTGGCAGTTGGTCAGGCTGTCCCTGCCCTCCCTGAGCTTGCGGAACAGTCCGGCGTCAGCGTAGCGCTTCGCAAGAGTGAGGTACTTCTCATCGTTCGTCAGCTGATAAAGCTGCGCCCATACCTCCAGCATTCCGGCTTCCTCGCCGGCATGTACTGCGTGGGGATTGGTTTCAGCAGCGCGCCCGGTCCAGCGGATATACCAGTCGGAGAGGTGCGCCAGGATATCCAGCGCCTGAGTATTGCCGGTGTAGATGTACGCATCGGAAAGTCCCATGATGGTCTTGTGCATAACGTACTGCGGCGACCAGATGTACTGGTTGTTTATCAGGCGTGTGAAGTACTTCTCGGGAATGGAGCCTACCCACTCGCCGCCGTTAAGCTCCTGGCAGCGTGCAAGCTCGCTGATTATCCCGTCCATCTTGACTTTCAGCTCAGCGTCGCCGTCGGAGGCGATAAGCTTTGCCGCAGCGCTTATCCAGTGACCCAGGAAGTGTCCGCGCAGCTGGCACACTGGAGCCTCCCAGCCCCAGTGGATATTTGCGGTGGTGGGGTCGTCAACGACCTGGAGTCCCGGGAGGATTATTCCAGCCTCCAGGTAGAAATTCTGGAGCAGGCAGTTAGCGTCAAGCTCCATCAGGTAGCGGCGGTTTACGTCCATTCTCTCGCGGAATACGCCGGGGAGTATCTTTACAGAGCCGTTCTTTACGTTGTTCAGCATGATGATTACCTCGCAGAAGTGATTTATTTCGGTGATATTATTGTAGCATATCCCGTCCGGAATTTCAGTAGACAAAATCCTATATTTGTATCACAAAATCAAGACAGTATTTTTCCACACACAGCTTTCCGCGCGCAAAAACCGGGACCTCCCACAAGAAGGTCCCGGCAGATTATTCAGTGGACAAATATGCAGACGCGTCAGTCAATATACAGAGATGGGTATTTTTCCGCCACGCTCAGTTTGAATTCACGGATAGCGTCATCTCTGGTGAATGTGCCGTCGATATAGTTCTTAGCGCTGCTGATAAAGCTGTACGCTATCTCCGAATCGTACTGGGTATGCCCATAGGCGGACACCTCGTCGGCGGATTCCACGAGCCACTTGTAGTAATCCTCGCCGCCGAGCAGGCTGTTATACGGGCTCATGCTGCTGACAACAGCGCGGTTATTGACAAACGCCCCGGATTCCTCGGCGTATTCTCTCATGGAATCCACGTTAATGCATGTGTACTCGAGGAATTCCCTTGCGAGGGTCGGGTCGTCGCACTTATTTGCAACGGCAAATATGGTACCGCCCCAATAATACGCGCCGGGGCCCTTGCAGAACGCCATTTCGTATTGTCCGTTATCACACATCTGGGAAAGCTGAGAGTATTCAATGTCGGTAAGACCCCATGTCGGGAGGAATTCTCCCAGGGCTGACCCATCAGAAATGCTGTCATACCACGACATATCCCACTGTAATGCGCCACAAACGCCGCCGTTGTATCTCAGACTGTCCACTATGTCGAAAAAGTGCTCCGCGGAATAGCTGAGGTTCAGCCTGCTCTCGCTGTCCACCCAGGGAAGTGCCGCGCCCTTATACGCCTGCCATACCCCTTCGTAGGTGGAAGCCAGCGATACCTTCTGACCGGAAGCGGAATACAGCTTTCGCCCGGTGTCAACGAATCCGTCCCAGCTGCCGATGAGTTCCTGCATTTCCTCCGGGCTTGTGACGCCGAGGTACTCCCTTGCAAGATCGGCGCGGTACACGAATCCGCCGGGGCAGGCTATCGGGCTGACGCCCATGAATACGCCGCTCTGGTTAGTCCCGAGTTCCAGAGTGTAATTGAATGCCTGGGTGAAGTCGGACTTGAACAGACCGATATCAGACAGCGGCATGCACAATTGACTCTCATAAAACTCATCGGAAATATCGTTGTCCAGCACGATGATATCAGCGTCGCCGTCGCCATACAGATAGCTGCGGTATTCGGACTTCGCCGATTCACTATAATCCCCGAGATATTTGATCTCAATGTCGAACTCGGAGTATCCCTTGTCCTTTATAAAATGCTCCACCATATCCTGGGTTTCCGAGTTTCCGGTCCAGCTGAGGATAGTCAGATGTCCACCCTCGGGAGCCTGGAAGTGATCCGGCTCCGAATAATCCGAGCTGGTATCGTAGCCGCTCTCGTCAGCGTTATCCCAGTTGGATTCCGGCACGGACGACTCCGCCGCAGAGGAATTCGCGTCCACATACAGGCTGCCTATAAGCTCGCCGATACCAACGCTGCCGGAATCCGGCTCGTGGGTGGAATCCACCGTCTGGCAGCCGGTCAGAAGCACTGCCGCAGCGGATAAAACCGCCGCTTCCTTTAAAATCCTGCCGTTCATATAATCCTCCTTACCATCTCAGCCGGAGTTCACACCGCCGGCTCCTTTTCTGCGTTAAGACTGCATTTGTTCTTCCATTTGCCCTGCCAGTAACGAATAAGACTCATAAGCGCCGTTATCACCCATGTAAGGCAGGTAGTGGTCCATACTGCCCACCAGCCCATTTCCGGAATATGCACGAGGATTATCGCAAATCCGATTCTTCCAACGACCTCCACGAAGCCGTTTATCATCGCGTAAACCACATCGCCGGCGCCGTTAAGAAGTCCGCGCGTGGTGTGGATAGTTCCCAGTGCGATATAGAACAGGCAGGACAGCCGAAGAGCCTTTCCGCCGATCTCGATTACCTGCGGATCGTCCACGAACATTCCCACGATCTGGTCGCCAAGCAGCAGGAATATCCCCATAATGAACAGGGCGAATCCCACGGTCACCAGCATACTCCTGTGATATCCGCGGATAACGCGCTTCTGAAGCCCTGCGCCGATATTCTGCCCAGCAAAGGTGGAAACCGCCGCGTTCAGTGATGCAAACGGCTGCTGCACCAGCTGTTCCACGCGCATTGTCGCGGTGTATGCCGCCATGACGGTTTCGCCGAAGCCGTTGGCGGTGCGCTGCAGGAATATCATCGAAACAGAGATCATCGCATTCTGGAGCGCTATCGGGATTCCGGTGGTAATGCACTTGCGGCACACCTCGCCCACCGGCTTCGCGTCCTCACGGGTCAGCCTGAAATACGGGTTCCGGCGGAATCCCACGATTATGCTTCCGGCGGCACTTATTCCCTGGGAGATGACCGTGGCGTAAGCCGCGCCGACAACTCCCCAGCCGAATACGACCACGAAAAGCAGGTCAAGCCCCACGTTGAGCAGGCTCGCCACCACCAGGAATATCAGCGGCGTCCGGGAATCCCCAAGCGAGCGCATTACGGCGTTTATCCAGTTGTACGCGGCAACGCAGATGGTTCCGGAGCACGCCGCGCGCATGTAGGAGGTCGCGTCCTGGAGCAGGTTCTCCGGGGTGTTCATCATCTTCATCAGCAGCCCGGCAAGTGCCACGGATATCACCGTCACCACCGCACCGAATGCCAGTATCACATACGCGGAGTTGGTGATGAGCTTCTTGACTTCCTTATGCATTCCTGCACCGAATCGCTGCGAGATGAGTATTCCGGCGCCGACAGATAGCCCTATGCACAGTGTGCTGAACAGATACGTCAGCGAACCGGTGGTACCGACCGCCGCCAGCTTGTCCGAGCCGAGGAACTTCCCGACAATGATGGAATCCACGATGTTGTAGAGCTGCTGGAATACGTTTCCGGCAAAGAGCGGCAGAGTGAAGAGTATGATGTGCTTCAGCTCGCTGCCCTCGGTCATTTTCTTGGTGTAAGTCATATAGCGTTTTCCCTTTGTCTATAACAACAAACAGCCCCACTGCTAGGGTGGGGTCGTTGGTCGTATTTTTTCCGTTTTCAGTCCGACAGATAGGACTTCACAAGCACCTGGAGAAGTTCGTCACGGTCGATGTGGCGGATAAGCCCGCGTGCGTTGTTGAACGTCGTAATGTAAGTGGGATCCTCCGAGAGAATATAGCCAACAAGCTGGTTTATCGGGTTGTAGCCCTTCTGCTTGAGCGCGTCATAGACAGTAGTAAGGATCTCCTTCATCTCGTTTTCTCTGTCGTCGTGTACAGAAAAAGTCATGGTCTTGTCGTGCATAACATCAATCCTTCCTTGTCCAAATTGTTACAAATCGGTTACAGTATCAATTATACACGAGTTCTTCTGAAATTACAACTATCTTTGCAGAGTTTAGTCATTATTACCACATAAAATCTATAATTGTTACAAAAATAATTTCCCGACTTTGGATAATCTCACAAAAAATATACACCGCATGCCACGGTATATATAAAATTTGCTAAAACACTTGTATAATTCAGTTTTTTGTGCTATAATAACAGTTAGTAATGCAGTTGTGCATCAGGGCATATCTGGTAATTTGTGCCCTGCAAACCAATTTGTTTTGAAATCTCACGTTTTTCAGGAGGAATCACAGATGGCAGCAGGCGATGGATTCAAGCAGGTCCCTTTCGGGTTTGACAAGAACGAAGTAAATACATACATCAGCGATCTCCGCAAGAAAATGAACGCTCTGGAAGCGGATATGCGCGCCAACGACGAAAAAACGCGCGAGGCTGAAAAACTGGCGGAAGAGGCTGACAGCAGAATAAAGGCAGCCCAGGAAGAAGCCGACAAGAAGGTGGAAGAAATAACCTCCCAGTTGGAGGAAGAGAAATCCACCACCTCCAGACAGCTCATAGAGATACGCAACCTCAAGGAGCGTCTTGACACCGAGAAGAAAAAGATGACCGATGTGCTCAAGAGCGGCAAGGGAGTTTCCCAGGAGGCAACCCGTGCATTCAACGAGGTGCTCGATAAGGCAAACGAGGAAGCGGCTGCAATAATCGAGAATGCAAAGCAGCAGGCTCAGCAGATAATCGAAGCGGCACAGCAGCACAGGAACACGGTCTCCGAAAAGACCGAAGCTTTCATGGCGCAGCTGCGTGAGCAGATCGAATCCATGAACGCAGGGTTCAACTCCATCAACAGGTCTGCGGCAGAGATCCTGGGAACAGAATCCGCGCCGGCAGTCACACTCCCCGAGCCGGCAGCAGCACCTGCCCCGGTATTCATACAGCCGGAGGAGCCTGCGGAGGTTCCCGACATGTCCGTGTTCGACGCAGTTCCTGAGGAGGAAGAGCAGCCCGAGCCGGAGCCTGCCGAAGAGGATCAGCCGGAATACGAGGCAGCCGCAGAGGAACCGGAGCAGCCTGCTGAAGAACCGGAGCCTGTATATGAAGAAGCTCCCACTGCAGAGGAAGAGGAATCCCCGGCAGTGTTCGACGGTGAGTGGAGCGGAAACGAGATGGCAGACGCAGTTGCCGCCGCTGAAAGACAGATGGCAGAAGCTGCGAAGAAGGATATTCCGCTGGTCAACCCCGAAACAACAAGCGATCCTTTCGGTGGCGACCTGTTCAGCATGAACGATAATCACGACGACATGACTGGCTTCGCAATGGAAGACAAGCACGACGAGCCCGAGCAGGAGGAGAGCGTGGACGCAATTTCTCCGCTTGACGTGTCAGATCACGCTGAAGCCGCATACGACCACGACTTCACCAAGGACCTGCTGGCGCAGACCCTCCCGTCAAGTTCCCTCGCCGCAGACGCAGACGATGATCTGCTGGCGGCTGTACGGGCGGCAGAAGAAGCTGCGGCAGTCAAGCCCAGCGATGTTTCCGATATAGACATGGACGAGGAATCCGCACCGGCTTCCGGTGCTTCCGAGGAGGACGACCTGATGAAGGCGCTGCGCGAGGCTGAGGCGGCATTTGGCGGAACCTCCTCAGATGATGAATCCAACGATTCAGACGAGAACGACGACACCTCTGCGGAAGATCCGTGGGCTGCGCTCCAGAAACAGCTCGAGGCGATGGAGAGCGCAAACGGCGCAGGATCCGCAGTAACCTACGACGAGCCGGAGCCTGACCCCGTTCAGGAAGAACCGGCAGAGGATCCGCAGGTGGCTCCTCCCTCAGCCGACGATTCCTCCATCTGGAACTTCGGCAGCAACAGCGACGATGACGACATGAGCTCGGATTTCGGCGGATTCAGCGGATTCTGATCGTGCAATAACAAAGGGCGGATCGCGAATCCGCCCATGTGCATTCAATATACTAAACTGATTTAGGACAGAAGATATGGAAATAGAACTCAAAACCAGCGAACTCAAGGAAAAGGCAAAGACCCTCCGGGCAGGCGACAAGGTACTCCTGACCGGCACTGTATACACCTCCCGGGACGCGGCGCACAAGCGCATAAAGGCGTGCATTGACAAGGGCGAACCGCTTCCCTACGACCTGGACGGAGCCGCAATATACTACGCAGGCCCGACGCAGGCAAAGGAGGGCATGGCAATAGGCTCCTGCGGTCCCACCACCTCAAGCAGAATGGACGTATACTCCCCCCTGCTGCTTGACATGGGACTCTCCGCAATGATCGGCAAGGGTGAACGCTCCCAGGCGGTATGCGACGCAATCGAGCGCAACGGTGCGGTATATTTCTGTGCAATCGGCGGCGCCGGCGCACTTGCCTGCAAATGTATCACCGAATGCGAAGTTATCGCCTTTGAGGATCTCGGCTGCGAGAGCGTAAAGCGCCTTCATTTCGAGAAGTTCCCCCTGATCGTGACCATCGACTGCGTGGGCGGAAATCTGTTCAGAACAGGCAGGGCGGAGTACTCCCGGGAGGCCTGAAAAACTTTACAAACTGTAGTGTTTTTGCATAAACGGCGGCATGATTTTTCATCTAAAGTGCTTGACTTTGGAAAAATTGCGATTTTTCCTTGACAAAAATAAAAACAGGTGATATAATTATGCGTAGCAGATGGGTTTTTACATTTAAAGTAATTTCGAATTATGGCTGATTATTCACAGATGACTGACGAGCAGCTTGCAGGCTGTGTTTCCTCCGCGAAAAACGGCGACGCCGTGGCAGAGGTCGTGTCGAGGTATACCGGGCTTGTCCTGGCTCTCGCCGGCAAATTCAGTTCCAGCGCGGATTATGAGGAACTGGTGAGCGAGGGGCTTGACGCGCTCATCGCCGCTGCTTCCGGTTATGACCCGGAAAGGGGCAGCTTCGCCGCATTCGCTTCCGTGTGCGTTTCCAACCGCATGAAGAACGTGGTGAGCCGCGCCGACAGGCGGAATTCCAGGCTTTCCGGACTGGACGACGAGGATATTCCCGACAGCGCCCCCACCCCCGAGGAGCTTGTCATAAGCCGTGAAAACGCCGCCGAGATCACCAGTAAAATGAAGAATCTGCTCTCCCCTCTGGAGCTTAGCTGCATTGAGGGAGTCATTCTCGGTATGCCATATTCCGAGATCGCCGACCGGCTGTCCATTGGCGTGAAATCTGTGGACAATGCCGTTACAAGGGCGCGCGCAAAGCTGAGGGCGGTTTTCCCGAAGCTGTGACCATATATGACCCGGTAGCTTAATTACCAGAGCGTTGTTTATCAAAGGTGTCGGTGTAAGTCCGACCAGGGCAAATATTTTTTTATGAGGTATGGACTATGTACACAGACATCACTTTAAAGTGCAAGGACTGCGGAGCTGACTTCGTGTTCACCGCTGGCGAGCAGGAATTCTACGCTGAGAAGGGCTTCACAAACCAGCCCCAGAGATGCAAAGCTTGCCGCGACGCTAAGAAGAACGCTGGCAAGGGCGGCAGAACCTTCTATGAGGCTACTTGCGCTGGTTGCGGCGGTATCGCAAAGGTTCCCTTCGAGCCGAAGGAAGACAGACCTGTATACTGCAGCGACTGCTTCGCAAAGATGAGAGGCGAGTAATTTCGCCCGGATTGGTTGGTATTTTCTCACAGGAAACTAGCATTTTCATAGCAAATTTTCTTATAGAACTATTGATCAACTCGCAAAAAGAAATCAGACGGTGATGAGCCGTCTGATTTTTTTATGTCCGGGATTCCAGCGCCGTGGCAATCCTGCGGTATTCCGCGAGCATTCTCTCCTCAGAGATTGTCCTGTTTGCAGGGCTTGTGGACGGAAGGCACACCGCCGGCGGAAGCTCCGGAAAGAACCGTTCATACAGTGCCTGCGCCTTCTTTCCAGTGGTGAACACCGCGCGGATATCCGCCGCCCGAAACACATCCTCCAGGGGATTCGGCACCGGGTCCGTAATACTGCTGTCGGAAGCCCCGGAAATGGTGCACTCCGCCAGGACGTCCCACAACGCCACACCGTGGGAAATGCACATATCCCTCCTGCCGGGAATATCCGCCGGGAGTTCCTCCCCGAGGACCTCCGCCAGCATGCGCCAGAAGCGGTTCTGGGGGTGCATGTAGTAGAATCCGCGCTCCCGGGATCTGGGCGACGGCATGCTTCCCAGCACCAGTACTTTGGAGTTCCCGTCGTACACCGGTGGGAATCCGTGCTTCACACGAACCGGCTCAGATCTCATAGTCCACGCTGTGCGAAGCGGTGCGGATAGACTTGCAGAATTTCGAAACCTCCACATGCAGCGGATTCGTGGAATACGCCTTCAGCGCCTCCAGGCTGTCGAATTCGCTGACAAGCACCGCGTCAAAGCTGCGGTCGGAGGGATTCATGTTTATCCCCACCTCCATGGAACGAATCTCCGGGATCTTTCCGCGCAGCGCCAGGAGCCTGTCGCGGAATATCAGCATGTTCTCCTCCTCGCCCTCTCTGAACTTCCACATTACGATATGTCTGATCATGTCATTTACCTCGCTTATCTGAATTTATCCTTCATTTCTTCCATGAAAGGCTCGTCAAACAGCTTCGGGTAGTACCCGAAAACCAGGTCGTAGAACTGCCCCGGCGTGAGCGCCTCGAACTCCCCGTAGAGGAATCCCGGATAGCTCCTCATCGCGTCCGCCATGGACCTTGCCTTGTCCGTTTCGCCACTCACCAGCTTGGCGCATATCCTGTCGTTTCCGTATATAATCGCAGGAATGTGCTCCGCCGCCCTGTCCGTATTGAACTCCGGGACCGGGACCAGCATTGAGAACTGCGGCTTCACCCGGTCGTAGAATCCCTTTCCGGCGCGCTTAATCTCGGATTTCAGCTGCCGGACGCACTTTGCCAGCGGCTTCTTCTCGTTGCCGTAGTGCGACAGCGCAGCGGAGAGCGCGTCCAGAAGCGCGACCTGATTCAGCTCTTCCTCACCCTTCGCGATAGCGGAATATGCCTCCCGGGATACTGCAAGCACCCTGCCGAGGACGGAATTTTCCTTTGTCATGGCACACCTCTGTTCCTGCCGCATAAACCCTGTCCGGAACGCATACATTGTATTGACCCGTAACGTATCACACAACATGCGTCAGTAAAATACCTGAATTGGAGAATTCATCATGGATAACACTGCCCTGCTTGAACCAGACAGCCGCGCCTCATTCACGGCAAAACCATACACTGTGCCGCTGCCGGAAAGGCACGATACCGGACAAGCAATACCGCTGCCCGGAATGACCCTGACCGGGGACCCGCCTGCGGAGGAAACCGAGGAACTCCCCCGTGCCGGCTCCGCCGTGCGCCGCATGGAAAAGAGCCGCCGCAGGATACCGCTGTTCCAGCTGTTCGCAGCTGCCGCCGGGGGCGCCGATGTTTCCGGGAGCCTGTTCCTGCTCGCCGGGGATTTCACCGGAATGCTGCTGCACCGCCTTGCCTGGGGAGGAGCGTTCCTCCTGGCGGAATACATCTGCGGATACTTCGCGCTGGGCTGGCTGCTGGTGTGGCTCGCTCCGCTGGTCTGCGGACTCGGAACAGGTGCGGCGCTCGCCGCAGCTTTCACCGCCGGGACAAGCGCCGCGCCTGTGGTTATTCCTGCCGTAGTTTCCGCGTTCGTGGTCGCGTTCGCCGCCGGGACTTCACGGAATATGTCGTCGCAGATAATGCAGCTGGTTTCCTCGCCCTGCGGCGTGGTCACGGATTCCCCTGCCGCCGGGGAATACACCCTGCGCTTCCTCGTCTGGTGCGGCATATTCACCGCCTGCGCCCTGCTGGAATGCGCCCTGCGCTGCCTGCTTACCGGGTGAGGGTAAGGTCCAGGGTGCGGTCGGAATACTTCGCGGACCAGCCGCCGGGATTGCAGCCCTGAGCCGACAGATCGTTGAAGAACGCCTGCTTGTTCAGCTTGGATATCAGGGAGTTCATAATTCCATTCTCGACATACACGGTGGTGGTGTAAACTCCGCTGTCCCAGTTTGACGCAGCGTTCTTTACAAGCCAGTTGTATGCGTCCGTTGCATTGGAATGCACCGTAACGCCAGTAGCATCGGCGTAGGAATAATCTGTCGCAGTCGCGGAGGGCACAGGGAAAGTGTTGTCGAATCGGTGATCAATGCTGATCTGGCTGGTGGGAATGCAGAAGTAGTCGTATCTTCCTCCATCGTCCCAGGTCACGTCAATGTTGTACCACTCGCCGTCAAGCTGGAGCATGTTCCACATGTGCGGCTCGCCGTTACCGGTGCCTGCAACGCAGATACACTGTATCCCGACGGACTGGCACAGATACATGAACGCCTTGGAGTATCCTTCACACAGCGCTTTCCCATACACCAACGGACCGTCCGATTCGGAAATGTAGCTCGGACCGCTGACGGAATAATCCGTCATATCAACTATTGCGTCATGAATAACTAGCACGCGGTCGAACAGGTCCTCCTGCTCAAGCGCCTTGTCGATTATCTTCTGCGCCGCTGCGTCGAACTTCGGCTTTATCTTTGCGGCCTCGCTTGCGGTGCGGGAATACACCATAGTCATACCGATGACCTTATCGCCCATGGTTGTGTATCTGTAGCCGTTAGCCAGCCAGAAGAACTGCGGATTGTCATAGTCGAACGCCCAGTAGGTCTTGTCGATGTCGCTCTTTACTGCGCCTATCCCGGTGAGATCAGCCTTTTCAGCGTGAACGGCAGCCGCTTCAAACAGCTTGGCATAAATCTGTTTCTGGGTTGAAGTCAGGGTGCTGTAGGCGTACTTGCTCGTGTAGTCGTCCAGAATGCTCCCGGAATCTGCGGCAGAGCCGCTGTCTATGACGTAATCATAGGAGTAGTATTTCTTGTTCCAGCCACTCTTCACCGCCAGTACGCGCAGTGTTGCGCTGCGGCTTATCTTTATGCCGTTGGAATATCTCTTGGAGTCAGTGGTCGGTTTGCTTCCGTCAAGGGTGTAGTACATCTTCACCCCGGAAGCTTTTGCGGACAGCTTCACTGTAATCGGCTGATCATATGTACCCTCGCCCTCAGATAAAGTCACCTTGGGGGCGAGCTTGTATTTGTAGGTCTTTACGCTGCTCTTGACGCCGTTCTTCACGGAGTAGCACTTTATAGTGGTGTTCTTGGTGAGCTTCAGCGGCTTTGTGTAGCGGACGTAGCTGCTGCCGGTGCTGTAATATATCTCAGCCCCGGAGGTGCTGGTCGTCAGCTTTACGGAAAGCGACGACGCAACGGAATATGTCCCCGCCTTACGGGAGGGAGTCGGCGCTGAAACGGATTCCGCTGCCATCGCAACGGAAGTGGTTCCGGTCAATTCCTGCACAGGGGCGCTGAACACTCCGGCGGATATCACCGCTGCCAACAGGACGCTCATAATACGCTTTTTCATGGCGGTCATTCCTTTCAAATAGAAAATTTATTCTGTGCCTAATAATTATATTATATCAGTATTACTCCCTCTTGTCAACAAATATGCAGATATATCCAGACAAAAAAAATGACCCTTTCGGGTCGGGTGCAGAAGCCTGCAAAGTAAAATGATCATTATGTGTAGAACAAAAGAAAGGAGACAACTAAACAAAACAAATGAACGGAGATTAGATTAACTCAGTTCCTTTATTTGTCTATATTATACCCTGATTTAGCGAATTTGTCAATAAGTTTTTTGAAGATTTATATTTTTCGTGCAAACCCCACAAAAACGAGCACACCGGTTTGATTAGTATTTAGCGTTTTCTATCCTTTTGTGGAATTTTATCTCAATTAATGTAACTCAATTGGTTATTTTGCTAAAAAACGCTGTCATAAGTTATGCGGATTTTGTTCGCATATTACAATAACGCTGCTCAGATTCCCCGGCAAATATCACAAAAATACGCACCTGTTGCTAAAAAAATGACGGGCAGAATTTCTGCCCGTCAGAGACCGTCGAAAAAGTCACTAAAGTGACTTTTCCGCCGAACATCCGCCCTGCGC
>ENA-ORTN01000522-ORTN01000522.1-human-gut-metagenome-genome-assembly--contig:-NODE-522-length-43030-cov-6.955625_pt1 | contig 43030 bp, 33 predicted proteins | sample MGYA00242070_ERZ509189 | MGnify/ENA primary metagenome ERZ509189 (study PRJEB26280, sample SAMEA2338821) | human gut metagenome | biome: human gut; feature: human-associated habitat; material: faeces...
AGAATCTCCCACTGTTTCTCAGCATCCAATAAGATCTGATATGCCGTTACCATATTTTTCTGTCTCTCCGTCAGACTGTCATATGCCGTTCTCGCAATCTGAATGGACATTTTGACATATGGTGTATAAATAACTTCACCGATATTCATTATATAGCTGTCCACCTGGGTTGCCGCTGCCATATCCAGCTGATGCTCATACTGCCATGCATCCGGAATCCGGTCAATCTTGCTTCTTGTCTCACTGCTGTGCCGTTCTACTCCCGCAATCGTATCTGCCAGCAGAATGTATTTCTTCGCATTGGCGATCAGAGACTGAATCTCGCTCTTTTCCTCATCCCGGTAGCTTTCCAGATCCACATAGTTTTCCAGCAGGTGGATGGCTTCCTCTTTCGCCTCCTGCAGCTTCCGCTCCTGTGCACCTGCAAGTGTCTCAATCGCTTTTAAAGCTGTCTGTGTTTCTGTTCGAATGGCATCTACTGCCTCCATATCCGCTGCCTGATGAATCCGGTCTGCTGCATCCGCCAGAATCTTCTGCACCTGTTTCCAGTTTTCTGCGGTGTAATCTGCTTCGCTGACACTGCTGTTCAGTGACGAGATAGAACCGGCCTGAAAATCTTCCAATGTCATTTCCCAGGCAAGGATGGGATAACCGTTCTGGAATCCGAGATAATCGTGGATATACTGGTTACCGCCTGCATTCAGATTGTTTAACATATCATCGCTTTTCAGTTCTTTTTCACTGACAAATTTACCGCAGGCAGAGAAATCACCGGAGCTTCCCACCAGAGTACGTCCGATATTGTCCGCACGCTTCAGTGCAAACAGAATCATCTCCTTACTTCCGGTGATCCTGCCAAACAGTGCACCCAGTGCCAGACCAGAATCCTTTGCATTGACAGTACCGGACGTATAGCACCGGTTAAATTCTGCGGTATCATTCAGCATAACTCCACAGATTCCTCCTGCATAGTAAAGTCCGGAAATATCTCCTGCATTATAGCTGGAACGACAGGATATATCCGATGTCAGAATACCACCGATCAGTCCGCCTGCCGCATGTGCAGACCAGACCGTTCCTTTACATGTCGGAAGTAAAATCGAAGATTATCGGAAATCTACGAATTATGATGTGGTTAAAGTAAAGGAAATCGCTGAAAACGGAACAGAAACTGAAGTTCCCAATTTCAATGAAATCTCGGTGACTGGAAATAAGACGTATCGCATTTATTATAAGGAAAATATAAGTCCGAAGCAAGGCGCTGTTAAGTTTTGGGACTATGCTATTTCAAGGGGAAATACGGATACAAATATCAATAGTGACTGGCATTATAAAGAAAAAGATACAAATAACCGTATGACAATGGGTCTTAGTCAAGCTGACTATTATAACCAAAATGGATTAGACTATAATGCATACTGTACGAATGGATTGAATGCGAACAAATGTAATTATGGGAGAGATAACGATGGAAAAGGAACTTTAGGGTTATTAAAAGGACTTTCAAAAGAAGATGATTATCAAACAGTTTTATGGAATGTCGATCAGCCTGGATTCTTCACAGATGACTATGAAGGTCAAGGCAAGACTATTTATAGAGATTATAAACTGAACTTTACTCGAAGCGGTAACCATTACAAACTTGATTCAGTGCAGACACCGAATAATGAAACGATACATGCGGGGGCAGATTTTTGGCCACTCGGATATAAAGAATATTACTTTGGAATGCGCTATGATGTGGAATTTGAAATTGGTGATTATGTTGGACCAATGGATTATAAGTTTACTGGTGACGACGACTTGTGGGTTTTGTTAGACGGAAAAGTAGTTATTGATGTTGGTGGTATCCATGACGCATTAGAAGGAAGTACAGACTTGTGGGAAGAACTGGGATACCATGATGGCGCAAGACCTGGACCTGATGAAACAGCAGCAAAAACAAAAAAACATCGAATCACTGTACTCTATATGGAACGTGGAGCCGGAGAATCCAACTGTCAGATGGAGTTCACATTGCCAAACAGCCGGATTTTGGATGTTACAGATGTCCCTAAGGCTACATTATCTCTGAAAAAGGTGAATTCTAAGGATGAAGCAATTTCGGGAGCAGAATTCAAATTGGTTAGCAAAGCGGACGAAAATGATTACGATGAAGTAACATCGGATACGAATGGTTTTGTAACATTTAATGATTTGAAAGAAGGTGTAGAATACACACTTACAGAAGAGAGTGTACCAGGAAATTATATTCCAGAGACTACAATCTGGACAGTAAAACTGGAAAGAGATGATTCTTCCAATACCTTAAAAGCGGTTCTCTACAATAATGATACTAAATTAGAGACTGACGCTGATGGAACATATCACATAGTTAACTACAAACCGGAAGAAATAGTAAATCAGAGCGTAGAGAGCAATAAGACGGTTTCTCTTCTGGACTGGAATCAGAGAACATACAGAATTGATCTTACAGCCAGTTCAACAACAACTCAGTCGATGAAAACACCTTATGACATCATAATGGTATTGGATCAATCAAGTAGTATGAGATATAACTTTGTTGAATACAAAAAGATTGCTTACAAGATGAGTGATTATCCTAAAGATACATATTTTATAAAAACACAAAGTGGTATATATCAAAAACTTGAGAGAACTGGGAAGAAGAACAATTATAAATGGTCATATACAAATTCTTACACGGGAGAAAAAGTTACAGTTGACCAAAGCAGCACCGATGTTTATGTAGCTCAACCCTCTGCACAAACAAAAATTAAAGCTTTAAAGGACGCAGCAGCTAGATTTGTAGATAACGTTGCTGAGAAAAATTCAGACTGTCGTATCGGTATAGTTACTTTTTCGAGTTCTGGTGATATAAAAAAAATAACCAATAACAGATATACACTGGCTAAGGTTGGAACTTCAAAAAATGACATTATTTCTACTATAAATAATTTAAATACAGGTGGAGATACTTTACCTGCTACAGGTCTGGATAAAGCAAATGAGGTATTTTCTGAGACGTCGTCTGAAAGCTGGGAAACCGTAGAGCAAACTGCTGGACGTAGAAAAATGGTTGTATTCTTAACCGATGGAGTTCCTGCACCTGGCGGAACAGATGACTTTGATGAAAAACTTGCAGTTGCCGGTAAAGAATCAGCTGAAAAGTTACATAAATCTGGAGTTGAAATCTATGCATTGGGTATATTTGGAGCAGCAGACTCTGATGGAGAAATGAACGAGGCAAGCGTAGAACGTATTGATAAATATATGCAGAGCATAGCGTCTAGTCCTGATAAATATATGACAGCTGATAGTGTTGACAGTTTATCAAGTTTATTTGAAAGCATCACAAATAATATTCCTGTTACAGCTACAGTTACAGATGTAATTGATAGTCGATTTGAGTTAACAGCTGACTCTCGTGAACAATTAGAAGCAGAGGGTGCAAAGATAACGAGCAATAAGGATGGTTCCACTACAATAACCTGGAAGGATGCAGCAATATCAGGGAAAAAAGTATCAGGAAAGACAGAAACTGAAAGAGCCGGATGGCATAGAGCAATCGTTATTAAAGCCAAAGACAAATACATTGGTGGAAACGATGTTCCGACAAATGGCACCGGTTCTGGAATTGATGTTGGCAATAATCATGCAGAATTTCCTCAGCCAACCGTTAACGTAAAAGTCGACTTTAATATCGGCAAAGATAAAACCGTTATCTTTAAAGGAGATCCACTATCACAATATTTCACCGATGACGTAGCGAATAGAATCACAAAGCTTGTTTCAACGACTGGATCAGAGTACACAATGCTTGGTGATGTAAATGTTTCAACCAACTGGTATACCGATGAAACATGTCAGAATAAAACAACAAAAGAAGCAATCCAGGCAGCAAAGCCAACTGCAGATACTGTTTATTACGCAAAAGTAACAGTAACTCCAAAGACAGATGGCTCAGCATCAAGCGCTAACTCAGTTGGTGATGGGAATGTGACTGGAGGATACTACAAAGTTGAATCAGCAGGTGTTGCAAGGACTGGCACTTATACTGTAAAAGTTGTTTCCGGTGCAATTCAGATTGAAAAACAGTTGGAAACAGAAGCAGCAAAAGATGAAACATTTACTTTTAAAATTACAGGAACAGGTGTAGATGGATTTACTCCAATAGATGTTTCGATTACTATAAAAACTGGAGAAACAAAGGGAAGGCTTTCAAATGAAGAGTTGGAGAAGTTGAAATCTCTTCCTCGTGGAACTTATGAAGTAACAGAAGTTGATACAAATGGTTACACAATTCAGGAGGTCAATGCAACGGATAAAACAAATTGTTATTCCAATGTTGCAGATGACAAAGTTTTCTTCACACTAGGAAGCGATAGCAAACAGAAAGATGTTATCCAAGAGAAGAATTATGAGACAGCAGGAATCCTTGGAGTAGCCGCTTTTACAAATGAAAAAGTAACCTCAGACTGGGGCATCAAAAAAGTAAGTGCAAGTAATAATGACTATATGATTTCCGGTGCAGTATTTAAATTAGCACCGACTGAAAGTGGTTCTTCACTACCTACTTATTACGGTAAGTCTCAGGATGGTGGAACAGTAAAATGGTATAAAGACTCTGATTGTACAACTGAGATTACTGAAACAATCCCAAAAGGAAGTTATACCTTATCAGAAATTACAGCACCGACTGGATACGTGCGTAGTACAGAAACTTGGAGTATCGAGATTGCTTCAAAAGGAGCGTTAAAATCAATCCAATCCGGTGGTCAGGAAATTGCAAAGAATAAAATAACGACAGAATTTGTAGATGGAAAAGAGGTTGTATATTACTTATATGAAAACGAGGTAGTCTACGATCTTCCATCTACCGGTCACACCGGAATCTTCAACATCCTGATGAGTGGAATCCTGCTGATGTTCGCAGGCATTCTGATCATATACAAGATGAAAGGCAAGGAGGTGCTGAAAAAATAAGGAACCTTAATATTTTTCAGTGGCCTCCAAGCCACAACAATGATTTCCAGTGCAAATAAAAGGAGAAAAGGCACTGAAAATAAAAGAGAGGAAATAAAAAAGAAAAGGAGAAAATCATATGAGTAAAGTGAAAAGAATTTTATCAGTGATTATGGCGAGGTAATGGTACTGGCTATGAGCGTACCGACATTCGCAGCAGATGGAAAGGCAACAATTACACTCAAAAACTTTGAAAATGCTAATAAAGTTGAGTACATGCAGATTATTCAGAAAGATGAAACTAAAACTTCTGGTTGGGCATTTACTAATGGTGCAGGAAAATGCTTTACAGAAGCATTCGGACTTACAGATTCAGAGGATGTACAGCAGCAGGTTATCTGGGGATTAATCAAGTATAACGATAACTCTGTTAAATTGCCAACAGGCGTAACAGCAGTAACAGCAACAGCAGCAAAGATTGACTTAGCATTAAGTAAAGTTGCAGCACTTACCGGATTCACTGTAGCAACAAATAAAGAAAGCATTGAAGTAAATGCAGCTGGTGTTTATGCAATCAAAGCAGAAGAAACAGGATTTACTTATAAAACAGCAACAGCATATGTAGGATTTGGAAAACCATATCCAACATTAACAGGTGCAGAAGTAACAGCTAAAAAGTCTCCAACATCAGTAGACAAAACAGTAGCAGATGAAGATCATGTAGTAGCAATCGGAGATATCGTAACTTATACAATCGAAGCATATGTACCATTTATTGATGCAGCTAATACAGAGAACAGAACCTTTACAATCACTGATAAAATTACTGGTGCAGATTACTACTTAACAGGTGCTGGTTCTATTAGCAGTGTTACAATGGTTGGAACGAATGATCAGGTTGGTACAATCGAACCAAATGCAGAGGGTACAGGATTTACTATTAATTTAAATAGCTTAGTTACAGATACATCTAATCCAAATGCAGGAAAGAAAATTACAGTTACTTATACTGCAAAAGTAAAAGAATTAACAGTAGAGAATACAGCAGGTAGCCATGCAGCAGGCGTAGAATACGGCGGAAATAATGTACCAGTTAAATTATTCACTGGAGAAATTACTTTATTAAAATATGGTGATAGTGATGAAAAAAACGTATTAAAAGATGCTGAATTTGAAGTATCTAAAGGTGAAGCAGCTACACCATTAAAATTCAAACTGCAAGAAAATGGAAATTATAGATATGCTCCAGATGCAGAAGATGCTAGTACAGTTGTTAAAACAAATGCAGAAGGTAAAATCGTTGTAGAAGGTTTAAATGTTGGTACTTATCACTTTAAAGAAACAAAAGCACCGGAAGGATATTCCATTAATACAGACGGTAAAGATATTACGCTTACTCAGACAGGTGTAGCTACAGCTACTGTTAAAGCTTCCGATAAGTTGAATGATACCAAACTTAACGCTCTGCCATCCACCGGTGGTATCGGTACAACAATCTTCACAATCGGCGGTTGCGCTATCATGATCGTAGCAGCTGGTCTGTTCTTCGCAACAAGAAGAAAAACTCAGAAATAATTAATCATAAGGAACCCCGTACACTCTTATGAGGAACGGAAGAACCCATGAAAACGGGGCGGCTCGCCCGCCCCGTTTTTGATAAAAAAGCATTACACGACAGCATACAGACATAGCATTAGAGTTGAAACAAGATACAACAGTAAGGAGAGCCCGGATGAAGAAAAAAATATCAATTGTATTAGCAGGAATTTTGTTTTTAGCCGGTTTGTCCTTGTTGCTGTATCCGCTGGTGGCAAACCAGTGGAATAACTACAGACAGAGTCGACTGATCTCGGAATATGAATCTGTAGTAAAAGACGAATCAAGGAAAGGAACCATTAATTATGAAAAGGAATGGGAGCGGGCCAATGCGTATAACCAGTCGCTTCTTCCAAGCATCCTTCCCGATTCTTTCGCTATCGCAGCAGCATCCGATAAGCCCGGTGAGGAATATATGTCCTGTCTGAACATCCTGACAGATGAGATGATGGGATATGTGGAAGTGCCGAAGATCAATATCAAGATCCCGATCTTCCACACCACTTCAGAAGAAGTGCTCAGTAAAGGAGCCGGTCATCTGGAAGGAAGTTCCCTTCCGGTAGGTGGCGAGAATACCCATTCGGTAATCTCTGCACACCGTGGTCTTCCAAGTGCCAGTCTTTTCACAGACCTGGATCAGCTGGAAGACGGAGATCATTTTCTGATCCGTGTACTGGATCAGACACTCTGCTACGAAGTGGATCAGATCCATATCGTGGAACCGGAGAATACCAGTGATCTGGCAGTGGAGCCGGGACAGGATCTGGTAACTCTTCTGACCTGTACTCCATACGCGGTCAACACGAAACGTCTTCTGGTAAGAGGGCATCGCGTACCGTATGAGGAAGAGACGATCGAGAAGGAAGAGAAAGAATCTCCGATGAGTCTCTATACCAACTATCTGTTATGGGTAGTGGTAGGGCTTGCAGTAACCGCAGTGCTGATCATTTTCTTATGGCAGTACGACAAACGGTATAAGAGAAAAATGAAAGAAAAACAGGCAGCAGCAGGTGGGGCACCAAAAGATGCCTCTGACCGGAAAGAGGAAGAGAGATGAGAAGAAAATTATCGGGAATTCTCTTTGGTCTGCTGTTTCTGGTAGGATTTGGGATCCTTGCCTACCCCACGGTATCCAATCAGTGGAATACGTACCGGCAGAGCAGGCTGATCAGTAATTATGAACAGGCGGTCAGCGATATGCAGCCGGAGGATTACACGAAAGAGTGGGAAGCGGCGAGAGAGTTCGACAGTACTCTGGTACAGAATAATATATACGGTGATGTGTTCGGCAGTGATGATGTGGACATGAAGGACACAGACTACTGGAAGGTTCTGAATGTGGCAGGTGATGGCGTGATGGGGTATCTCTCCATTCCGAAGATCAATATCAAGCTTGCCATCTACCACGGAACCGCGGAGGATGTTTTACAGACGGGGATCGGTCATATGAACGGCACATCCCTTCCCATCGGCGGAGAGAGTACCCACAGTGTACTTGCCGCTCACAGAGGTCTTCCGGCAGCCAGATTATTTACGGATATTGACCAGTTGAAGCAGGGGGATATGTTTTATATCCATGTACTGGATGAGACGATGGCATATCAGGTAGACCAGATTCTGGATATGGTAGATAAAGATGATCACGAGACACTGGAGGAGGCACTGCAGATCCAGGAGGGGGAAGATCAGGTGACCTTATTCACCTGTACCCCATATGGTGTCAATTCCCATCGGCTTCTGGTCCGGGGAACGAGAGTTCCGTATAACGGCGAGGAAGAAGTGGAGAGTACACCGGTGGACAGCATGTTGCGTGCCATCCAGAATTATTATATGTTATACTTAATCTTAGGATTAGCAGTGACACTGCTTGTGATACTGATCATGAAGTTCCTGTTTGACCGGAAGAATAAGAAACGCTCCGGTAAGACGGATGATATGTCGAAGGAGGGATAGAGGTGACTATGAAAAAGAGAATAAAAACCGCAGGGGCGCTGACCCTTGCAGCAATAACTGTTTTATCAGCAGCCGGTTTATCCAGTGTATATGGTGCTCTTGGAGTAGAGACGAATAGGAAGTGCTCTCTTACATTTACATTGGACGACGACACGGAGTTCGCTGAGCTTCGTGACTTGGAGATTCCGGTGGATGTGTACAAGGTAGCGGACATTACAGAAGAAGCAGTGTATGATACTGCAAAGTATACAGCTTTTGCTGATCTGGGTCTGGAAAAAGTAAGCAGTACTACCACCGCAGAGGAATGGGCAAAGATGGCAGAGAAGGCCATGAAGACTGTAGAGGATAAGGAAATTGAACCAACCGAAAAGGTAAAAGTTACCAAACCGGAAGGCGCAACGAAATCCACCGGTGTTATCGGAGATCTGGAGACCGGTATGTATCTGGTACAGGCCGAAACCGTGCAGACCAGTGAGTACACCTATGATTTTACCCCATATCTGGTATCTCTTCCGAATAACTATTATTCCAAAGAGAACCCGGACGATACCTGGGAATATGATGTGACAACCGGTATGAAGCCGCAGCAGACACAGCGTTACGGAGATCTGGAGATCGTTAAGGATCTGACAGAGTACAATGCTTCCCTTAAGGATGCACTCTTCGTCTTCCAGGTAGAAGGCACCAGAAACGGTGAACAGGTCTATAGTGATGTAGTTTCTATTAAGTTCAACCAGGCAGGTGAAAAATCAGTCCTGGTGAAACATCTTCCGGCAGGAACCGTAGTTACTGTAAAAGAAGTGTATGCAGGTGGAAGCTACAGCAACACTTCCGGTGACACACAGAAAACAGAGATCGTTGCCGAGGGAGTTACAGGTAATCCGGCAAGCGTTAGCTTTACCAATACTTACAACGGAAAATTGATTCCGGGAACCGGTATTGTGAACCATTTTGAGAAAAAGAACGGCGAGTGGGACTGGGAACAGCAGACAGATGAACCCGCCAGTGCCAATTAGGGAAAGGGGTGCAGGATATGAGAAAATTAAGTAAAAAAAGTCTTTGCCTTGCAGCCGCAGCCCTGACACTGACAGCGGGGATCAGCGCAGGAACAGCGATGGCGTATTTTACCACGTATGCGGAGGCTTCCGGTAATGTAACCCTGAATATGGGATTTACGGAGACAACGCCTACAGAGAAATTCAGTAACTGGACCAAACATGTGACCGTGAAGAATACCGGTGATTTTGCATGTTTTGTCCGTGTAAAAGCACTGGCAGGAAAAAAATATCAGGATGGCCTGCAGTACAGTGATTCTGATGGAAAGTGGACACCGGGAGAGGAAGGCTATTATTATTACAGTGAGCCGGTCGCTCCGGGAGAAAGCAGTTCGGTTCTGGATATTAAGATCGACAGCAAGGATACAGAAGACAGTTTTAATGTAGTCGTCGTTCAGGAATCCACAAAGGTTTTATATAATGAAAACAACGAACCGTACGCAGACTGGACACAGATCGCTGATACCAGCGAGACAGCCGGAGAATAGGAGGGTGAGAGATGAGGAAGAAAAAGAAAATGCCCCTTGGGGGACTGACCGTGGCTCTTCTTTCCGCTTCTGTGGTATTGCTGGCAGGAAGTACGGTGGGAAGTGCCAGAGCGGCATTGACTTATTACAGTGAGAACTATGGTGCACAGGTAGAGGTTTCCAATATCGGTGTCAGCCTGGTGGAAAATGATAAAGTGATCAGCAAGAGAGATTACGCATCCAACGGAAAATGGGATGAGGCAACAGGCGATCTGCTGACAGGTCTGAAAGAAGAAAAGATCGTACCGGGAAAACAGTACGATGAAGCGATCAAGGTGACAAACAGTGGTTCCATTGACAGTTATGTCCGTGTGATCCTGAAGAAGAGCTGGACGAATAAAGAGGGTGTGAAAGATACCACTCTTTCCCCGGATCTGATCGATCTGAATCTGAAAGAGGGAAGTGGCTGGGTAATCGATAAGAATGCATCTACAAAAGAGAGAACCATTCTTTATTATACAGGCATTCTTCCGGCAGGTGAAAGCACACCGGCACTCAGTGATACGCTGACCATCGATGGCAGCATCGCTACCAAGGTAAAACAGGATGTCACAGAAAAAGACGGTTATAAAACCATCACCACAACCTATGCCTATGATGGTTATAATTTCCAACTTGAAGCCGAAGCAGATGCAGTACAGACGCACAACGCACAGGATGCTATCAAGAGTGCCTGGGGTGTGGATGTAGATGTAGACGGCAATGGCAATATCAGCTTACGATAGGAGGGTGCAGAAGATGAAAAAAAGAATTTTGTGCCTTGCCATGGCAGCGATCATGGCCGTAGGCATACATACAACAGCATTTGCAGAGACCTTGCAGGGCGGTTCTGACTGGAAGGTAGAATTCAACGGTTCCAAGATGAGCAGTAATTTTACTTCCGCAGATATGAAGAAAGATATCTTCCAGTTACAGCCGGGAGATACCATGGAACTTCAGGTAGGACTGAAGAACACCAGTGAGAAAGATGCAGATTGGTATATAACCAACGAAGTATTAAAATCTCTGGAAGACAGCCAGAGCATCGCAGAAGGCGGCGCATATGGTTACAAGCTGACTTATGTGGGACCGGATAAGAAGGAAACTGTATTATACGATAGTGAAACTGTAGGCGGTGAGGATGCCCAGAAGGGTGAAGGCCTTCACCAGGCTACCGATGCACTGGAGAAGTATCTGTATCTGGATCGCCTCTCCAAAGGCGATGTAGCTTCTGTCCATCTGACAGTAAAGCTGGACGGTGAGACACAGGGTAATGATTATCAGGATACACTGGCAAGTCTTCAGATGAGCTTCGCAGCCGATCCGGTGACGGTGACAACCGTGACGAAGAAGGGCGAAGACAAAGTTGTCAATAAGACAGTAACCAAGACAGTGCAGACACCGACAAAGAATGTTGTGAGATCCCCGAAAACAGGTGATACCACTCAGATCCTTGCCATCAGTGCGGTAGCGCTGGCAAGCGGTGTGATTCTTCTGATTCTGGCAGTGGTACTGATCAAGAAGCGAAAAGAGGAGAAAGGAGAGGGTCAGAGATGAAAAAAATGTATAAGATAGCCACAGTTCTTCTGGCCTTTTGTTTTCTGCTTGGATCGGTTCCTATGAGTGTTAAGGCAGAGGATTATAAGTATCAGGTAACGATATTCAGCGGTAAGCAGGGATCCTTTTCCGGAACTGCAGGTCTGGTAGTAAAGGGAGCAGATTACAGTGTTTCCAATACTGCAGATGCTATCGTGATCAAAGATCTGAATCCCGGAGATACCGTAAGTTTTGAAGCGAGATCCGGTGCAGTAGCGCTGGATAAGGACAGCAAGTATTATGTGCAGGGTATTCGTATCAGTGGACGTGATAATAATGCTGCAGTAGAGAATTCTTCTTTTGAAGTGACCGGAGACCAGGAATACGTAGTAGCATACGGAATCAAAGGCGATCAGGTAGCTTACACCATCAATTATCAGGATGCCAACGGCAACAAGCTGGCAGAAAGCCAGACTTTCTATGGTAATGTAGGTGACAAACCGGTGGTTGCATATACCTATATCGATGGTTACACACCGGAATACAGAAACCTGACCAAGACTTTATCTGCCAATGCAGCAGAGAACGTGTTTACCTTTAATTATCTGCCATATGAGACTGTAACCGTGACAACACCGGGACAGACCATCACCAACACTACCGAGCAGACAGTTACCGTACCGGGAGGTACAACAACTATAACCGGTGGTACTACTGGAACTACAGGCACAACCGGTGGCACAGGAACCAATGCCAATGGCGGTAACGCAGCAGGCACAACCAACGGAAACGGTGATGCACAGGGCACAGATGCTACAGGTGGAGCCGGTAATGGCGGACCTGGCAATGTAACAGATAATCAGGGAACAGAAGGCACAGAAAACGGCGGAACCACCCAGGATGCACAGGGTAACGAAGACACCACCACCATCGGTGATGAAGATACACCAAAAGCAGACCAGGATCTGAAAGATCTGGACGATGAGGATGTACCGAAGAGTGACAAAGACCTGGATGGCAACAAGAAAGTAAAGAAGAGCCTTCCTCTGGTAGCCGGCGTTGGTATCGGCGTAGCAGCACTTGCAGCACTGGCAGCAGGTATTGTGATCGTCAGAAAACGTGTACACAGATAATCAGACAGTGGAAAGAACAGTGAGACTGCTGTATGGAGTAAAAACAAAACTCCATACAGCAGTTTTTTTGTTGTCCACACAAATCAAAGTCGCGAAGGGTATTCTATTTTGCATAAAATAACATATAAAGAAGATTTGCTTTCTTTCACGTAATGTATTATAATATGCATGTATATTTCGCGGAAGGAACGAAAATCATATTTTCCGTGAAAGTGTAATACAACTCAGGAAAGTGGTTGTCTCAGGAGGCTGTAAACAAAAAGATGCAAACATGTGGAACGTATGTGAAGAACAAAATATCGAAGAAACAGCAGGTTTTGTATGTAAAAATGTTCGGTGATTTTTCCCTGAAATATCAGGGGAGATCTTTGATCGCAAAGAAGAAAAAAGAGACGCAGTTTGCACTGGCATTGCAGTTGATTTTCCATAGCGGAGAAGAGGGGATCAGCCGGGAACATCTGGAGAAGGTTTTGTTTGGTGAACGGACATTGGACGATGCGAACCATGCGATCCACAGCCTGATTTATAATATCAGAAAGAAGCTGGAGCAGACAGGGCTTCCGAAAGGAAAATATATTATTTCCAGAAGGGGAAGATTTTACTGGGACAAAGAGATTCCGTTTGAAGAGGATGCGCAGTTGTTTGAAGAGTACTGCAGCAGAGCATGCAGGGCAGGAGACTGGGAGGAACGGATGGAGCTGTGCTGGAAAGCTGCTTTGCTGTATAAAGGTGCTTTTCTTAAGGACTCTGAGCAGGAAGGTTGGGTAAAAGAGGAACGGGAGCGTTACCATATCATGTTCCGGAAGCTGATAGAATATATGGCAGAGCTTCTGCGGAAAAAGAAGGCATATATTCAGCTGGAGAAGCTGGGCCGGCATGTATCAAAAGCAGCGCCATATGAAGAAGGGGAACTGCTGGTGATCGAGGCGCTGACCGGTATGGGAAGAGCGGAACAGGTAGAGAGTCTGTATGTGGAAACCGTGGAAAAGTATCGTCAGGTCTATATGGAAGAAGAACTGTGCAGATTAAAGGATTTCCGGAGAAAAATCGAAGAACAGCTTGACCATCCGTATGATATACTGGATAATATACAGGAGAATATGGCAGAACAGCTGGAAAAGGTACAGGAGCCATATCAGTGTAACTGGATGGTGTTCCGGGAGATTTATCATATGGTTGCACGTATGATAGAGCGAAGCGGTCAACAGGTGCAGCTGATGTTATGTACAGTAACGGATATGGAGGAACATCCCATCAGATCCGATGAATGTGCAGAGGTACTGTCACGGTATATATGGGAAAGTATCTGCAGAAGTATTCGTGCGGGAGACGTAGTTACCCGTTACGGGAAGGGACAGTATCTGGTGCTTCTGATCAATACAAAACCGGAGGATTGTCAGGAGATCCAGAAACGCATCGATGCACAGTTCCGGAAGAAAGATACCGTGTATGAGATCCGGTACAGCGTGAAGTCTGTCAGAAGTCTGAATAATGCAAAGGATGATCAGGGCCTGTCATAAGGTGTTTTTCGGGCAGGCATCGGTTCTGGTACAGGATATGGGAAAAAAGAAGAAAGAAAAAAGAGGGGCACTGGCAGGATGTGCCCGGGTCTGTAAGATATTCGGAACGGTCTGTCTGGTGGCAGTGATTCTTGTATGTCTGCCATTAACCCTTCCGCGGGTCTTCGGGTATGAGATTTATACAGTCATCAGTGGAAGTATGGAGCCGGCGATACCGGTGGGAAGTCTGGTCTATGTACAGCCGGGAGCACCGGAGGATGCCGAGACAGATGATGTGATCGCATTCCACAGTTCTATGGATACGGGAGCGATCATCACACACAGGGTTATCAAAAATGATATAGTAACCGGTCAGATCCACACCAAGGGTGATGCAAATGAAAAAGAGGATCTGTATCCGGTGGGCTATGATTATTACATGGGAAAGGTAGTGTATTCTGTTCCTGTGCTGGGACGGGTACTTGCATTTTTCGTGACATTTCATGGTAAGATCGCAGCGGGAAGTCTGATCGGACTCGCGATTCTGTTACAGATCATCGGTGGAGTGCTGGACTCGGCGGATGAGAAGAAACAGGCAAAAATATCGCAGAAATAGCTTTGCGATATTAGCAGAAAATAGTATAATAACAGTAGCTGTGAAAGATGAGACAGTTACTAAGAAAAGAAGGTAACCGGGGCAGCAGCCTGCAGTTACCTTCTGTGTTATAGAAAGAAGGACTGGTACGATGGGATTTAAAAAAGTTGATGTAAAAACACTCGAGATGAAACCTTTTGAGAAGATCGGTTCCGAATGGATGCTGATCTCCGCAGCAAAAGACGGCAAAGCCAATACAATGACCGCTTCCTGGGGCGGCATCGGCGTTCTGTGGGGCAAGAATGTGGCAACAGTATATATCCGCCCGCAGCGTCACACCAAAGAATTCGTAGATGCAGGTGATACATTTACCATCAGTTTCTTCGGTGGCGAGCACATGAAAGAGCTGGGCTACCTCGGCAAAGTCTCCGGCAAAGATGTCCCGGACAAGATCGAACAGTCCGGTCTGCATCTGACAGAAGTAGACGGTCAGCCGGGATTCGAAGAGGCTACACAGGTGCTGGTATGCAGAAAGCTTTACCATGACGAGATCAAACCGGAAAACTTCTATGAACCGGAAGAAGATGAAAGATGGTATCCGGAAAAAGATTATCATACCATGTACATCGCTGAGATCCGGGAGTGCTGGGTGAGAGAGTAAAGCAGAAAGTACAAAAGAAGAGTCGGAATCCTGAAAGGTAAGACAGGTTTCCGACTTTTTTGCATGGAAGGTGAGGCAGGATTGGCTGTTTCTGGTTGCGGAAGTAAGGAAAAGAGACATATAATAGATGTTGCAGGGTAACTATTCATTAGTCACTGTCCCGCGAGGTGTTTTGACATGAATATGTCAAAATCCCGAGACATACAAGCCAAAATGCCATCACCGAAGGTGATTTACGCGAGCAACGAGTCAAAGTCCGTGCTTGCACGGAACCTTGAGGAGTGCCGCGATAACGATAAAAACTCGCAAAGCGTGTTTTTATCGTTTAAATGCATTTTGGCTCGTAACTGTGAAGGTACTGAACAGTTACATAATTACTTATAAATCACAATTGTTTACTGTTCTCGGGAACGGGATGACATCACGGATGTTACCCATTCCTGTCAGATACATCACGCAACGTTCGAATCCAAGACCGAATCCGGCATGTCTTGTGCTTCCGTATTTTCTCAGATCCATGTAGAATCCGTAGTCTTCTTTGTTCAGACCCATCTCGTCCATACGGGCTGCCAGCTTGTCGTAATCATCCTCTCTCTGGCTTCCGCCGATGATCTCGCCGATACCTGGTACCAGACAGTCAACCGCTGCCACGGTCTTTCCGTCATCGTTCAGTTTCATATAGAACGCTTTGATATCTTTCGGATAGTCAGTGACAAATACCGGACGTTTATATACCTGTTCGGTAAGATAACGCTCATGCTCTGTCTGCAGATCGCATCCCCAGGATACTTTGTATTCAAATTTATCGTTGTTCTTTGTCAGAATATCGATGGCTTCTGTATAAGTCACACGGGCAAATTCAGAATTTGCCACGTTGTTCAGACGGTCTAATAGTCCTTTGTCGATGAAAGAGTTGAAGAAGTTCATCTCTTCCGGTGCATTTTCCAGAACGTAACGAATAATGTATTTGAGCATGGATTCCGCCAGAATCATATCATCGTCCAGATCTGCAAAAGCGATCTCCGGCTCAATCATCCAGAACTCTGCTGCATGGCGGGTGGTATTGGAGTTTTCTGCACGGAAAGTCGGTCCGAACGTATAGATGTTACGGAACGCCTGTGCATAAGTCTCACCGTTCAGCTGTCCACTTACAGTCAGGTTGGTCGGTTTATTGAAGAAGTCTTTGGAAAAATCTACTTTTCCGTCTTCCGTCTTCGGAATGTTGTTCAGATCCATGGTTGTTACCTGGAACATCTCTCCGGCACCTTCGCAGTCACTTCCTGTGATCAGTGGTGTATGCACATAGACAAATCCTCTCTCCTGGAAGAACTTGTGAATGGCATAGGCAATCAGAGAACGCACACGGAATACCGCCTGAAACGTATTGGTTCTCGGACGCAGGTGTGAAACCGTACGCAGATATTCCATGCTGTGGCGTTTTTTCTGCAGCGGATAATCCGGTGCTGAAGCTCCCTCTACGCTGATCTCAGTTGCCTGGATCTCAAACGGCTGTTTTGCCTGTGGTGTTGCTACCAGTGTTCCTTTTACAATGATGGCCGCACCGACATTCAGTCTGGAAATCTCTGCAAAGTTCTCCATAGAATCGTGGTATACCACCTGTAAGGTCTCAAAAAATGTTCCGTCATGCAGAACGATAAATCCAAATGTTTTGGAGTCACGTACGCTTCGTACCCATCCCCCTACAGTAATCTCTTTGTCCAGGAATGTTTCCCGGTTTTTGTATATTTCTCTTACAGTTGTAAGCTGCATAACAAAAGTCCTCCCTCTCTGATGTTTTCTCAGGCAGCCTGCCCGTACCTGCAAACTGCCCATATTGCATTTATTGTATCATTGTAACCATTCAACAGTCAACCATCCTGCGGAGTGTTTTTCATATCTTTTATTCGCTTTTGCTCGCCGCACCAAGATTGTCCATATAGCCGACAAATACGTTACCGGCGCTTTCAAACAGGCTGGTGCTGTCCTGCATGCCGAAATAACCCTGTTCCTGGGTTGCCGGATAATACAGGATCGTATTTTTGCTGTTATATCCTATGATTACCACATTTACCGTATCAGATACCTTTGCAATTACCGGATTTCCTTTGCTGACCTGATACAGCACACTGTCCAGAGAACATCCGGTAAGGTTCATCACCGTATAATCCGCGCCCAGAGACTGCTGCAGGGTATTTTCATCAATAGTTCCGCTCAGAACCACATCCGGCACTTCATTCAGATTGGCCTGATAACTTTCCTGGCGGTTGCCTCGCTCCCAGACATACTGCTGCTGCCGGTTCAGTACCACGCCCATCTGCGCATCTGCCTGTTTGATCGCATCACTGACCCTGCTCCAGGTACTGTCCAGTTTTCCTTTCGCATAGACATAATAGACATTGGAATCTGTTCTTGTAAGCTCCATGGAAAGTGTATTGTAAGTCTCCTGGTCTTCCAGATTGGAGGCCAGATACAGTACATTTTTACTGGTCACACTTTTTTCAAAGTCCAGACCGATCTGTGTGGCTTTCCGTTCTGTAGTGATCAGACGCAGGGTTATCTGCTCTTCCCTGATCTGAAGATTATTCATGATATGATCGCTGCTGATCGCCACATATGCACCGTTCTCCCACTGTACCCGTTCCAGTTCCAGCAGACCTTCCTGCAGTTTCACATTGCTGACCCAAACATTATCCTCATGATGTTCCTTGACCACTTCGCCGCCAAACTGTTCAATCCGGACGGTGTTCATGGCAAATACCGTATTGCCCGCATTATCTGTCACAATATCACTGTCATTGGCAATTCCATACACCAGATCCTCATTCATAAATCCCAGTGCCTTGATCTTCTGTCCGGACTGTGCCTGGATCGTATAGGTATCTCCCTGCTCCAGGCTCATCACCGTGATCTGTGTGCATGCATTTTCCTCTTCCTGATCCATCCAGGCAAGGCTCGCCTGAGACTTTGAGACCACATATCGGTCTTTGATCAGTTTTTCTTTTACAATCTGAAAACTCTTCTGCTTGATATCGATCTGGTACAGATCATCTTCCAGAATGACATACAGCATATCATCCCGGGTCACATAAGACAGAAGTTCCATGTCTTCTTTCAGATATTCATAAGAACTCTTCATCGGAATAAAGAGCTCTTCTTCCACCTGATTCAGCTCTGCCCCGTAATGGTAAACCGCGATCCCCACTTCTCCTTCATGTACATCCCGGTTCATATAGCCGTATACAACAAAATCAATATCTCCGGATTCTTCCACCCGGACGATCTTAACTCCATGTTCCTGCAGGTTCTCCCGCTCATCCAGATCACCATCCCGGAAACTGAAAATCTGTGTTGTCTTATTGGCACTGCGGTTATAACTCCACAGCTCTCCTTCCTGAACAAATGCCACAATATCCGAACTTTTATTAGACTGATACTGAACATCTTTTGCCACAACTCCCAGATTAATCCCTTTGCTGGTCAGTTCCGTATGTTTTCCGTCATACAACTCCTGTGTATTCCGTTCAAAATCCAGAAGCATCACGCGGGACTGTGCATAGCGCATTCGGTAAAAATCAGTCACATTATAATAATCTGTCGTCTCATCCTCAGGAGTATCTGACAACACATACGTCAGATAGATACTGCAGGTGGTCTCATTCATATCTTTGATCACCGGCACTGCCTTTTTTTCCAGCTTCATATCCAGGGTTCCCCAGGTGATCCGTTCAAAGCTGGAATGTATATTCAGATTCTCATAGGTGCTGTTGGTCTGTGTCTCATCCGGTTCCAGATAAGCCGCCAGCGTGGATGCGTTCTCGGGATCCAGACATGTCTGATAAAAGCTGTCTGCAAATTCCAGATATTCTGAAATATTGGTTCCTGCCCGCTGTAACAGACGGGTGTAATAATAATACGTTTCCCCGTTATCCAGTGTCACATCAAACCGAAGCGTGTATTCCTGGTTCATCAGGATCGGTGTTTCCAACTGAAATTCTGCCCTGATCTCCCCGTCCTTCTTCTTCAGCTTGCTGATCTTGCTTGTCTCCACAACTTCCGTTCCGTCTGCCGTCGATACACGGTAGATCACCGTCTTTACCGATGCATTCTTCGGATCTATCGCCATCGTCAGACTTCTGTCCGTCGGAAGTGGTGTCAGACTGTCGCGCATATACTGTTCTTCCATTTCACTGGCATATCCATACATCGGATTCACCTTTGTATCCGCAACTTCCATATACAGAATCGGAAGACTTGCATCCTCCATCTGTCTCGTTCCCACGATCTTTTCCCGATTGATGAGTGCTGCTGTTCCTCCCAGCGCTGCCGCAAACAGCAGCAACAGTACTCCCGCTTTTAATAACCCCTTTTTCATGCTTCCCGACCTCCTTCTTTCAGAAGCCGTTCCAGTGTCGGATGCAGTCCGAACGCATCCAGACAGGTACGAAGCTGTTCTTTATTTTCCTTCTTTTTCCCGGTATAGACTGCCCGGATCAGCAGATTCTTCGGCGTATGTTCCATATCAATAAATTCCAGAATCTGCGTGTCATATCCCGCCTGTTCTAACATCTGAGCCCGCAGACCGTCTGTCATCAGCGCGGCGATTCTCTCTTTCAGCACCCCGTAGGAAAAAACCGGAGCCAGCACTTCATTGTGAATCTGCCGGTTCAGTTCATGCTGACAGCAAGGCACCGACAGGATCACAGAAGCTCCCCAGGCAACCGCTTTTGCCAGCGCATAATCCGTAGCCGTGTCGCATGCATGAAGCGTCACCACCATATCGACCCGATCAACGCCTTCATAAGAAGCAATATCCCCCTGACAGAAAGTCAGCTTCTCATAGCCGTATTTTTTTGCCAGCACGCTGCATTTTTCAATGACATCCTCTTTCAGATCCAGTCCGACGATCCGTACATCGTACTGCTGCAGTTCATGCAGATAATAATACATCGCAAACGTAAGATACGACTTTCCACATCCAAAATCCAGGATTGTCACTTCCCGTTCTCTGGTAAGTTTGGGAAGGATATCCTCAATAAACTCCAGAAAACGATTGATCTGTCGAAATTTGTCATAACGACTGTGTACAATCTTCCCCTCAAAAGTCATAACTCCCAGGTCGATCAGAAATTCTACCGGTTTTCCCTCTTCCAGAATGTACCGCTTCTTCCGATTATGAGACAACGCTTCCATGCGGATCGGTTTGTCGCAAAGATTACCTTCCTTTTTTTTCTTTTTTTCCTTAATTGTGAGTTTTCCCTTCTTACTTGAGAGTACGTTTACACTTCCCAGCTCACTTTCCAGCTGCAATTGCCGGAAATCTTCGGTGATCCAGCCTTCTATATGTTCCAGCAAAGGCTCTTTTTCATAATTTTCATGAATTTCCTTGATACCCACAGTGCTTGTACACTGAAAATACAGTTTGTCCTTCATAATTACGGGGCGAATCCGTATCTTGGACGCCCCTTCTTTTGTTCTCGCTCCGCTTATAATAATCTGGTGCAGATAAAGATCCAGATAAATGCTCAATAGTTTCTTCAGTTCTGTCATCTATATTCTCCTGCGGCTTTGCCGCTGATTCCTACTTGTTTTTCCTGAAAACAGTTTCAGGTTTTGCCTTCCTGTTTACCTTCTTATTCTAATGGTTTTCCCTGTAAACCACAACACCCAAATTTTATATTTGTATTAAAGTTCTGTTAATAAAATCTTTTCTGTCTTCTGTGACGGCTCCGTCTGCGAAACATCTCGTTGAATAAGATCACTCCGATCAGATCCCGGAGTCCCTCTTCCTCTCTTCTGTTTCCGCAGCTTCCCTGTCCCCCCTGACAGGTCTCTTCTATTATAAGTACAGACGTATTCCCCTCCTCTTCTTTCAGCACCTCCTGTTCGATCTTCCTGCAAAGGTGTTCCATCATAAATTTGTCCGGATACTCATCAAACATCATACTGCCATCGTATTCCATCCGGTCACACTCCCGGTCTGCCTTCTCCTGTATTCTTGCTGCCCGGCGCGAGTAAAAAGACTTCATCACCTGCAAATCCTTTTCCTGTGCCTGTTCCTGATCCAGAGGAAGCAGGAATGGATACGCCATGTAAAAGGGAATCGGCTGCTCATACCGCATGCTATCCACCTCTTTCCTTTTTCTCAATATATGCAACACCGTATTTTTATGTTATAGTACCCTAGAGCGTGTTTGAAAAAGGCTTTTCGTGAGCTGCGAGTCCCAGTTTGTGGGAGATTTTATCCGAATGAGGGCGGCGTAGCGGGCTACGGCAACCGAATGAGGGTAAAATATACCGCAAAGTGGGGCTTGCAGATTGCGGAAATGATTTTTCAGACACGCTCTAGAAAGCATGATCCCTACTCTGTAAACTTTTGGAGGACATATTTTATGAAAATCAAGCTGCCACATGCCATTGCCCTTGCCATCGACGAACAGGAACGTCTTCTTCCCGCCATACAGAACGGCGAAGAGACTCTGCGTCATACAGAAACGCTGTTGAAAGGACTCCGTCTCCTGGACATTCCCATTCTGATCACCCAGCAGTACACGAAAGGACTGGGAATGTCTGCCCCCTCTCTTTTTGAAGCAGCCGAGACAGATTCCTGGCTGGAGAAACGGACATTCAGCTGTCTCGGAGATGAGATTATCCGAAAGACGCTTCAGAATTCCCACAAAAAACAGGTAATCGTCTGCGGAGTAGAAGCGCATATTTGCGTAGAACAGACCGTACTTGATCTTTTACATCTGGGTTACGAGGTTTTTCTGATTGCAGACTGCGTCTCTTCCCGAAAATCCTCTGATCTTCAGACTGCTATCCGCCGGATAGCGCAGGCCGGTGCCGTTGTTACCAGCTACGAAGCAATTCTTTTTGAACTGATGGAAACATCCATGCATCCGAGATTCAGAGAGATTTCCGCACTGATCAAATAATAAAAGGAAAACGGAGACAGCATCATTTTCAGCTGCTGTCCCCGTTTTCTTTTGCTTTTTCGTTGTAACTGTTCAGTACCTTCACAGTTACGACTGTTCCTTTGTCATCTGCATATACGGCAACGGATGATATCCTGCTTTCTTATAGACAGCAACCGCCCGCTCATTCTCTTCCTCCACTTCGAGACGGAATCGTACCGCCTGATCCTTGTATTTTTCATCAAGGAAACTGAAAAATGCAGTTCCGATCCCCAGACCTCTCGCTTCTTCTTTCATGTAAAGATCTTCCACCCAGACACATATACCACCATATTCCGTAGAATAGCTTTTCGCCACCATGCTGTATCCAAGGATTCTGTCATTTTCTTCAAAAATATATCCCTCAATATACGGGCAATCTCCCACGCAGTCTTTTACATCCTGTCTCAGAATCTCGTCCGGTGCTGCATGGATCACCGCAGGAGAATCATAAAATACCCGCATCATCCCAACCACTTCTTCCATATCTTTCAGCTGCATCGCCCGAATCTTCATATTACCCTCCTTATCTCTTCCGGTATATCTTTTCTTTATTTATTATCCCGCATAAATCTTCATTTCTTCCAGGCCCGCTGCCCTGGACAGATATCTTACTGCATCCGCTGCAATACACACCACATTCTCTTCATGGACAAAATCTGTGATATTAGAATCAAACAGCATATTTCCCTGTGCCTCAAACTCATCGTCTCTGTCCCAGAACAACACCGCCATATCAAAATACGGATATACCGGGATCCGATAACCCACATCTCCCTGTGGCAGTTTTGTACCACCCAGTTTTTCACACGCTTCCCGCAGTTCTTTCACATGCCCGGAAAATAATCTGGCGAATGGTTCCAGAATCTGTTTCTGATAGGCACGTTCAAAAGGATACACCCGTTTCACCAGGCGAAAAGGAACAAGTTCCCCGGATGCTGCCGGATGCTCTTTTGCATAGTAAAACATATTATATACCGTAATAACCGTATCAAATTCCGGTATTTCTTCTCTGTCTGCAAACAGAACCTTTCCTGATGTACGCGATAGCTTCAGCTGCTGCCCCAGATAGCGAAGGTACAGCCACTGTCCGTCATGGTTTAATTGAAAACGTTCGATCAGCCGTTCCTGATCCATATCCAGAAAACGTTTTTTCCAGTCTTCTGTCACTTTCTCATAGTTTGATTTGTATTCCATCGTCATTTTTTCGTACCCTTTATACAGAAAATGCGGGCAAACTCCATACCCGCATCTTTTTTCTGAACTTTGTTTCTGTTTTCTCCGCCACCGCCGCATCTTAAGAACTTTCACGATATACAGCAGTGTCACCTCTTAATACAAATATCTTGCGTACTCTTCCAGACCAATCGTATTCTTATCGATCCATTGAAAACCGGAATCGATTTTTTTGTCACTCTCCAGACCCAGTGAAGCTCTCGCACCTGCCACAATGGTTGCATATCCCATACCATACGGGTTCTGGCATACACTTCCGACTTCTTTTCCGTCCTCGATCGCTTTTTTCTGGGTATCCCCCATATCAACACCGATCATCTGAACAGAACGGTCGGCGTATTTGTCCAGAACAGAAAGTACTGCCTCACTGGTCGCCTGATTTGTCGCATAATATCCTTTCAGATCCGGATATTTTTCCAGCACTGCCTCAATCGATTCTTCCTCGGTCGGATCATCGTCCTTGGACGGCTGATAATCCACGCTGACGACACTGACATTCGGGTGATTCTTTGTGATCTCTTCCTGAAAACCTTCCACGCGGTCTTTGCTGCTCTGGGAAAGCTGAGTATGAGACATCACTGCTACCTCACCCGCATCTTTGATCGCTTCACACAACTGTTTTGCCGCCTCTTCGCCTGCTGCCTTATTATCAGTTCCACAGTATGCATAAACCAGATCGTCATCGCTCTTCACACCGGAATCCAGCATGACAACCGGAATTCCGTCTTCCTGTGCCGCCTCCAGCTGTGCCTCACAGGAACTCATATCAACTGCTGACAGACATACCACCACCGGATTCTCCGTCAGTACCATATCCAGAATATTCACCTGTTCATCGACACCGTTTTCATCCTTTGGACCCTCGATGGTACAGGTGATCGCATCATCACCTTTGTATCCCAGATATTCATTCAGATCAGAAACCGCCTGCTCCATTCCTTTTTTTACCGCTTTCCAGTAATCGGATTCTGTATTTTTAATCACCACAGAGATCCTGCTGCCTTTTTCCATGCGCAGACCATCCACCGATGTATAATTAATATCCAGGGTGCTCTCTTCCGGAATCTCTGCCTTTTCCTCCTCTTCCTCAACATCTGTTTCCTGATCTTGTGTATTCTGTTCTTCCTGATTTTCTTCTTTCAGTTCATCTTCATCTTCTGCCGGTTCTTTTTCCACCGGCTCGTTACTTTCATTCTCTGTTTTATGGGTCTGATTTTCTGTCACCCGGTCTGCTGTCTTATTTCCACACCCGCCAAATACCAGCATAGCTGCCATGACAGGGGCTAATATTCTTCCTATCTTTCTTCTCATCTTATATTCCCCTTATGTAATATGCTTCCGGCACATAACTGTTTTGTACCTGCACAGATACTTTTTTCACCGGATACGCGAAAGTTTTCACATCGTCTCTATTATACATGACCATTCAAAATAGTCCATAGGCGTTCTTTAAGTTTTTCTTGATTTTTTTGTGACTAATTTTTTAAATTCATCATCAAATAATTTTTATGGTTTTATTGCTTCTGAAAATTCCTGGAAACATGCACCTTCCGGCTGTACTTCAAATTTCATTTTTTTCCCGGTCTTTGGATGTGCAAATTCCAGGCGCCAGGCACACAGACCAATGGCCGTTCCCTGTTCTGCTTCCAGCATCTCTTCTTTTTTCTTATATTTTCCGTCTGCCCACAGCGGCATCCCATGATGCGCCATCTGCACACGAATCTGATGATGCCGGCCGGTTCCCAGCCGGATCTCTGCCAGTCCTCTGTCATCTCTCCAGTCCATAATTCTGTACGACAGTACAGCTTTTTTTGCCATCCGATCCTTTTTACCCGTCACCCGTGAAGTATTGGTTTTTCCGTCTTTTATAAGATAATCCTCCCAGATACCCTGCTTTTCTTTTACTGGTGTGCCTGTAAAAACAGCCAGATACTCTTTTTTCATCATACCATTCTGATGCTGTTTATTTAACCATGCCGTAGCCTGCGGCGTCTTTCCGAAAACCAGAACGCCCTCTACCGGCTGATCCAGCCGTTGTACAATCCCAATATAATTTCCATTCCTGTAGTTTCTCAATTCACTCTCCAGATCCATCTGACCGACCCGCGCACTCTGCACCGCCATCCCACTGTGTTTCCTGCACACAAGAATCTGTTCATCTTCGTATATGATATCATCTGCCGACCATCTTACCATCACTCTGCTCCATTCCTTATTTCTCTGTTCTCGGATATGTCTTTTCCGATATCCGATCCATATCCGGACATTTTTCTCTTTCACAAATATCCACAGACTTTTATTATAAACGCAATTTTCCTTTTCTACAATGTGAAAAGCCCTGTTCCACGGCTTTTCTCTTTCCTCCATTGTTTCGCTATTTCATTACACAAATACGAACAGCCGCTACATCTCATCTTAATCGACATAACGGCTGTTCTAATGATCTTCTTTATTCAATTGTCTAAACCTCTTTTTCTCTTTCTTTTATTTTTTTATTTTTCTTTCGGTTGTTTTCTTTACTTTTTCAGGATATTTTATATACTTTTTTATGTAGGAATGTTTTTTCAGAGTTCCTATTCAATTTTATCTATATAAACTGATTTTCTCTTTCTTCCCTGCTCGTAAGTTTTTTCGTTTACTTACTTAGAAATGTTATATCTATATAAAGAATAATAGCCAGCTTCAAATTTATAATTGACGTTTATAAATTTTTCAAAATATGGATATTCACTTTCCTATGCTATACAGAACGTTTTTCATTATATCTTTTTTAAGATCTCTTTCAAATACACCTGCTATCGGATATAGCCTTTGCATTTTACTTTTCTCTTCGTTCCGAATAATTACTATTTTGGTTTCTATATAGGTCTATTCAGTGAACTCATATTCTTTTAAAAAATGTTTCTTTACACATCTTTTAAAATCTTTTCTATTATTTTTGTGGTAATGTATTCACTGTAAGGAGAAGCTCTTGTTACCTTTTATCTAATCTGTATGCTCTGATCTGGCATCTTTTTTTCTTTTTTCATTCTTCATAAAAGGTCTTTCTGTGCGGGGAATGCTTGCTCTTACCACGCTTACAATGATAAGTTTATGTTCTTAGTACAACGGCTTTATCCTCCTTTTCTTTTTTGGGTTCTTATCTTTTCCATCCTGATAGAAAATACAGATCCTTTTGTTCTGATTTAAGAAAATATTGTTTTTGATTTCTTTCCACGTTTGAATAAGATCTGTTACCTCACGTTCTGATCTTACCTCCCAAACCTTCCGGAAATCCGATTCAATTAACTTTCTTAATTAGTATCTTTCGGATTCTATTTTTTTATCAGTTCCTTTTCCATTCTTCTTATGAAGATTTCTCGTCTCTTTCATAGAAAATGGGGTGTTGATGTTTGATAAGGTGTTTTGTTTTTTGTTGAGTTTATAATAACAGACGGATTCATATTTGTCAACACTTTTTAAAGATTTTTCTTGTATTTTTTTATTATATTTTTAATATTTCTGTTTATACTGTCTATATATTCATTTTTATTATAATTGTTTATACAATTGCTTCAAGACCAACAATACTCATGTATCTTCGAAAAAGGTTTTCCCACATAAAAAAGCCGGATCCCCGGTGTACATCTGCTCCGGGATCCGGCTTTTCTCGTTTATTCAGTTTTCCGTGTCACCTTCGGTGATGGTAAATACTGCCTACTGAATGTTTCCTTCATTTCTATAGTAGTTGATCAGACAACCTTTCAGGATGATCTCACGTTCATCGTCGGTCAGTTCGCCCAGCGTCAGGGTAAACGGTGTCAGTTTTTCTCCCACTTTATAAGCGGTGATGCTGTCCCATTTTTCTTCCACTGCTTTCCGTACATCCGGGATAAAGAGATAATCGCCATTGGCAAACGGCAGATCTCCTTCCGGAATCAGGAATGGCAGCATACCCCAGTTGATCAGGTTGGAACGATAACGTTTTGTTGCATATTCATTGGCAATGTTTGCCCATCCGCCAAGAACTTTCTGGCAGGATGCAGCCTGTTCCCGCGCGGAACCGTCACCCGGTTTTACGGCAAAGATGGTAGAACCGACACCAACATTGGTCTTATCCACCTGTGGGTACTTTGTATGAACAGCTTCGAATACCGGTTTCAGTTCAGGAAGTGCTTCTGCCGGACATTCACCGTTCTGGATGGCTTTTTCTGCTACCTGGACTTCTTTGGCACGTCCCACATAAGCCGGGTCTTTTCTGGACAAGGTAAATTCTGCCAGTCCCAGTGGGTTGGAACGGAAAGAAGAAGTCTCGCCGGACGGAATCAGTTCATCCGTTGTAGTAACCGGATCGTGAATCTCAGATACGACTTTCAGTATCAGGTTCTCAGCCAGTGCAGGCATCTGTGGCCAGTCTTTGATGTTCGGTCCGAACTGAATCTCCACAGACGGATCCGCAACACCCTTACTGTCGAATACTCTGTTTTTATAGATGGTTCCGTCAAAGTAATATTTCGGATTGCTGTATGTTCCCGCATATTCAGTAGCCGGAGTGAGGCGTCCCTTGTTTGCTGCGGTCGCCGCGATAGAACGTGCATCCATCAGAGCTACGGAAGAGATCTGTCCATTCTGGATCTTGGAACCTTCACGGTTCGGGAAGTTTCTTGTAGAATGGCGGATACTGAAAGCATTATTTGCCGGTGTATCACCAGCGCCAAAGCACGGACCGCAGAATGCTGTTTTTACAATGGCACCTGTCTCAATGAGAGTTGCCAGTGTTCCGTTCTTTGCAAGTTCCATATAAATCGGTGTACTTGCCGGATAAACACTCAGTGTGAATGCGTCTGCTCCGATGCTTGCACCTTTCAGAATATCTGCGGCTGCACAGATGTTCTCAAATCCACCACCGGCACATCCTGCGATAATTCCCTGTTCCACATACAGTTTTCCATCGCGTACCTTATCTTTCAGTGTGAAATCAATCTTTCCATCCAGGCTGATCTGTGCTTTTTTCTCCACGTCATCCAGAATATCCATCAAGTTGGCATTTAACTCATCAATGGTATAAGTATTGCTCGGGTGGAATGGCATGGCGATCATCGGACGGATCTTGTCCAGTTCTACCACCAGCATACCATCATAATATGCAACCGGTCCCGGATTCAGTTCTTTATAATCTTCGCTTCTGCCGTGGATCGCATAGAACTCTTCGATCTTATCATCGGTTCTCCAGATAGAGGACAGACAGGTAGTCTCTGTAGTCATAACATCCACACCGATTCTAAAATCTGCACTTAAGTTTGACACACCCGGTCCTACGAATTCCATGACTTTATTCTTTACAAAACCATTTTTAAATACAGCTCCGATGATTGCCAGCGCCACATCCTGAGGACCCACACCGGGAATCGGTGCTCCGGTCATATATACGCCAACAACACCAGGCATATTAATATCATACGTTTTGGACAGCAGCTGTTTTACCAGTTCCGGTCCTCCTTCGCCCATAGCCATGGTACCCAGTGCGCCATATCTGGTATGGCTGTCAGATCCCAGGATCATCTTGCCACCGCCGGCAAGCATCTCTCTTGCAAACTGATGAATAACTGCCTGATGAGGCGGAACATAGACACCACCGTATTTTTTCGCACAGGTAAGGCCAAACATATGGTCATCTTCATTGATGGTTCCTCCAACAGCACACAGAGAGTTGTGGCAGTTGGTCAGTACATACGGTACCGGGAACTTTTCCAGTCCTGAGGCTCTTGCTGTCTGAATAATTCCTACGAAAGTGATATCATGGGATGTCAGCTTGTCAAATTTGATCTGAAGTTTTTCCATGTTTCCAGACGTATTATGGTCTCTTAAAATGTTGTAGGCCATGGTCTGTTTTGCTGCTTCTTCCGGCGCAGGAAGTCCCTGTGCTGCTGCTTTTGCCGGTTCTACCAGTTCGGTCCCATTGACCAGGTAGGTACCGCCTTCCAGTAATTGAATCATCATAATCCTCCTATTGATCGGTTAATCCTGAGTTTCCATGTATTTCATATAGCTTACTACCATCATGGCGATTTTGAAGGTAAGGGCATCGTCAAACACACGAATGTCCAGTCCGGTACTCTTCTGCAGTTTTTCCAGACGATATACCAGCGTGTTACGATGCACATACAGCTGCCTGGATGTCTCAGAGACATTCAGGTTATTTTCAAAGAATTTGTTAATGGTTGTCAGCGTTTCCTCATCAAAGGTATCCGGCAGCTGTTCGCCGAATACTTCTTTCATGAACATCTGACACAGCGGAATCGGCAACTGGTAAATCAGACGACCGATACCCAGGTTATTATATGGAACGATTATCTTATCCGCATAGAAGATCTTTCCTACTTCTAGTGCCATCTTTGCTTCTTTATAAGAACGGGAAACATCCTTGATCTCATGGATGATATTTCCGTAAGATACGCGAACCTGTGACATGGCTTCTACATTCAGCATATCTACCAGTGTTTTTGCAACGTGATCCAGCTCCTCATAAGTGTCCGCTTCCTTGATCTCTTTTACAATGATAATATTTTTCTCATCGATTGCTGTGATATAATCCTTCGGTTTTGATGCGTACAGACTCTTGATCGTCTCCATCGCACTGTTGTCTTTCTCGTATTTTGTCTCTACAATAAATACAACTCTTCTCACCTCTGTATCGATCCGGAGTTTTTTCGCACGATTGTAGATATCCACCAGAAGAAGGTTATCCAGAAGCAGGTTCTGGATAAAATTATTCTTATCCAGGCGCTCCTTATAGGCAACGATCAGATTCTGAATCTCACATACAGCGATCTTTCCGATCATATATGCATCTTCGCTTCCGCCGCTTGTCACCAGAACATATTCCACATTCTGATCATCGTATATTTTAAAGAAATGATACGCCTGCAATACCTGACTGTCTGCCGGTGATTTCACAAATTCTCTTACATATTCCGGCTCAAATCCCTCTTCGCTGAAGGTTGAAGCCACTTTCTGTCCTTCCAGACTCAGCACACACAGATCGATTCTGGTGATTGCCCGAAGTTCATCAATTGTCTTTTGTAAAACCTGACTTGAAACCAAATGCTCACATCCTCTCATTTTTGCTTATCTGTTATCGTTTTTCTGTTTCCCGAATCTGCCGGTACTGCCAGAAGTCTGCAGATATAGATTCTCGAACAGGTAACTGTTCAGTATCTTTGCAGTCACTCGAATAGTTACATAATATCGTATTTTCCATGAAATTGCAACAAATCAATGCAATAGTTTACTAAAGTAAAAAGTGCCGACTCCCGAAGGAATCGGCACCATATATATTTACTTTTGACTAGTTGGTGATTGTCAGTTCTGTTTCTTTGTCGAATACATGAACTTTTGTCATATCCAGACCGAATTTTACGGTATCACCCGTTCTGGATGTTGTATGAGGATCTACACGGGCTGTCATGTTGAAGCCTTCAACATCGAAGTACAGGAATACTTCTGCACCCAGCAGCTCGTATACGTTGATCTTAGCTTCTACTGTGCTTTCCGGGAAAGCTGTAGCATCGTCTGTTACGTCCTCCGGACGGATACCCATAACAACAGTTTTTCCATCATAGCCACCATCGATCAGAGCTTTTGCTTTGTTTTCCGGCAGTTTCAGGCTGTAGTTACCTACCTGCAGAGTAACGTCTTTTCCGTTAACTTTTACAGTTGCATCCAGGAAGTTCATCTGAGGAGATCCGATGAATCCGGCTACAAACAGGTTTCCTGGAGCGTTGTACAGGTTCTGAGGTGTATCTACCTGCTGAACAACACCATCTTTCATAACTACGATTCTGGTACCCAGTGTCATAGCTTCTGTCTGGTCATGTGTTACGTAGATAATAGTAGCACCCAGTCTCTCATGCAGTTTGGAGATCTCTGTTCTCATCTGTACACGCAGTTTAGCATCCAGGTTTGACAGAGGCTCATCCATCAGGAATACTTTAGGATCACGTACGATAGCACGTCCCATAGCTACACGCTGTCTCTGACCACCGGACAGAGCTTTCGGTTTACGGTCTAACAGTTTTTCCAGATCCAGGATCTTAGCTGCTTCTTTAACCATTTTATCGATCTGATCTTTCGGAACTTTTCTCAGTTTCAGACCAAATGCCATGTTATCATATACTGTCATATGAGGATACAGAGCGTAGTTCTGGAATACCATTGCGATATCTCTGTCTTTTGGTTCTACATCATTTACTACTTTATCACCGATCTTCAGTGTACCACCACTGATTTCTTCCAGACCAGCGATCATACGAAGTGTAGTAGATTTACCACATCCGGATGGTCCTACGAAGATGATGAACTCTTTGTCAGCGATTTCCAGGTTGAAATCTTTAACAGCTTCAAATCCGTTCGGATATGTCTTGTTAATGTGCTGTAATGATAAACTTGCCATAATTAATTCCTCCTACTAGTCAAATTAAGTAATGTTCGTTTTTTCAAGGCACCTTGCCTTGCGACTGTACTTAGTATATCGGATAGACCCCTTTTTGACCATAACCGAATTATACAAAGTTTCCACCATGACCTTGTTACAAATGTGTGTTGATTTTTTGGATTCCGCTCCTTTATGGCATTTTGACCAATTTTTTCATCCTTTCATGGTCACTTTGACGAACCGTTTTTTGATTATACTTTTTTAATACTTTCATCCCCCTTTTTCCTTGCTTTTTAGTATTGAATTCGCTATACTGATGACAATCATTGCGTATATCGCTATTAAGAAAAACTGTAACTGAGAAAGTACTGAACAGTTACGGAAAACCGAAGAAAAGAGGCAATTTGCTATGAACAACATCTTTAATCCGGACAACAAGTTTTTCTCCTTCATGGGCAGGGTCGCTGATCTCATGATCTTGAATCTCTTATGTATTGTCTGCTGTATCCCGGTGGTTACTGCGGGACCGGCGATCGCGGCCATGTATTACATCACGTTGAAGATGGCACGCAACGAAGAATCTTATGTGGTAAAAGGATTCTTCCATTCCTTTAAGCAGAACCTGAAACAGGGAATTGTCATTCAGATCATTATGCTGCTGCTTGGTATCGTCCTGGCATTCGATCTGTACTTCTGCCGGATGATGTCCGGTCAGGGAGCTGTATATCGGATCTTTTCCTATATATTTGTAGCAGCACTGTTTGTCTACACCATGCTGTTTTTATGGATCTACCCGGTACTTGCAAAGTTCTTCAACACTACCAAAAATCTGTTTCGCAATTCCATTCTGATGTCCATCCGCCATCTTCCGTATACCATACTGATGATGGTGATCACTGCGGCACCTGTATTGCTTGGAATCTTTGTTGCACAGGCCTTTCCATTCATGATCCTGTTCTACATCATGCTAGGATTCGCCACCGTGGCATATATCAACTCCCGCTTCTTTGTAAAACTCTTCGACAACTACATCCCTGAGGATGCCGGAAAAGATACCGAAGAAAACGGCGAAGAAAAAGCCATCGACACCAGCATATTCTCCAACCTGCACCCGACAGAACTGCCGAAGGAGGACGAAAAGGAGAGCGAGGACGAAACTCACTAATCTCAAAACCGCAAAAAAAACGTGCGACCGGTAATTATTTATGATTTACCGATCACACGTTTTTTTATTAGACTATACATTTTAACATTCCACTCATCATTCACCTCTCCAATAAACAAGAGTGAGATGCTCCCACTATCTGGATCCGGTGCATCGTTTCGTAAATAACTGTATCATCCACACAGGATACAGATTCGAGTGTGCAGTTCAAAAAACGTAGACGTAGCGGGCTACGCTGAGGCTTTTTAAGCTGTGCAATCGAATTCGCAGACAAGTGAATGATACAGTTATTTTGAAAACGATGTACTAGAGCGGTGCCTTCCTGGTTTCCTGCTCAATAGTTCTACGATTGCAATACCTGTTTCACTCATACAGATGGGCATCTTCCAAAGTCAGCGTCAGGCTCCCGGTGGGTGTGTAGGGGCAACGTGGGCAGGGCAACTTTGCCCCTACACACCCACCGGGAGCCTGACGCGTCCTCCTTATATAACTCTTACCTACCTCTTATCTAACTCTCTTTATCCACCGCCTCAAACGTAATCACAACCTTAAACAAATCCCCATCCAGGTAAATATCAAAGGTTCCCCCCTGCAATCCCACAAGGTTCTTGGCGATCGACAAGCCCAGTCCGCTTCCTTCCGTGCTTCTCGACACATCCCCACGGATAAAACGCTCCGTCAGTTCCTCCGCCTTGATATTCAACGGGTTTTCCGAGATATTCTTGATCTCCAGCACGACTCTGCAGCCGACCCTTCTCGCCTCCGCGTACACCCTCGTATTCGGCATGGCATACTTGGCGATATTATTATAAAGATTCTCCACAACACGCCACATCCGGCGGCCATCTGCCATGATCACCAGTGGCTCCTCATCCATCTTGCAGACCATCTGCAGTCCCCTAGCTGCAAACTTCTCCTCAAACTCCCCATTTGTTTGTCGGATTAGTTCTCCGAAGCGGATAGGTTTCATATCCAGCACCACATTACCGGAGCTGACTTTCGACGCCTCCACCAGGTCCTCTGTCAGCTGTTTCAGCCGTTTTGATTTGTTATCCAGTACTTCGATATAGCCCCGGATCTTCGGATCCTGGATATCCTCTCTCTTCAGAAGATCTACATAATTGATAATAGAAGTAAGCGGTGTCTTGATATCATGAGATACATTGGTGATAAGATCCGCTTTCAGTCTTTCACTTTTCAACGTTTCCTTCACTGCATTTTGCAGGCCTTCGCCTACACGGTTGACAGCCGCAGCCATCTGGCGGTTATCACCCGTCAGATCTTTCTCATCGATCTTATAATCCAGCTGACCGCTTGCCAGCCTTGCAAGGCCATCATAGATCACCTGACGTCCTGCATTTTCCCGGATCACATATAAAAGAACCACACCATCTGCCAAAAACAACAGGATCAGGCCGAATCCGCCGAAAAGAGCTGCCAGCAGATAGTTCATTAACACCAGTCCGACAAATGCCACGATCATCCGACCGGAAGTTGTACGTGCCATATACACTTTCTTACAGCTTTTCACGATGGTATAACAAAAACTGGATCTCCACAGAGTCTTTGCTTTCCAACGGCGGATCACACTGAGATACGCTCCAAGAAATACCGCCGCACCAAGGACTTCCCCAACAGTTATAACGGTAAGCCAAAAGCCGTCTGTAGGATTGCCGCTTGCTGTTAACCCTAATCCCGCTATACCGACCATACCGATCAGTGCCATAACACAAATTGCAAGCATCACCTCGGCAGGGATACGGTCTGCCGACATGGTATGCACTTCTCTGTCCCGGCATACCAGACCGCTTTGCAGAGTAATGATAAGCAGGAACAGGATACCGGCAACAAAACTGATAATCATGCCGACTACCAGCCCATTGCCCCAGCCTGCGTAATTTTCATAAGCTGCATACGCAGCGGAGACCTCATCAGAATAAGGAAATGATACATCTACAGAAACTATGATTTTCTCATTTTTTCCGGTTACGGGATCATTTTGAAAATAATTATAGATCCACTTTCCGGCATCTGTGCCATTGTCGGATACATCTTTCAGTTTTCCGTCTTCTCTTTCTGCTACAAATACCGGCACATCTTCCATCAGATCTTCCAGATTTCTCAGATTCACATCCCCATCTGCCCATTCTGTCACATTGGTATACACTACCTGATTGTCCAGATTCTGTATCATGAAGATTACATTGGTCTTATCATCCATCTTGATCCCGTGCTGATAAGAGGTCAGCTGGGCAATGGCATCCGATAACTGCTGATACAGTTCAAACAGAGATACCTTTTTCGGATTGGTCCTGGCATATTCCGCCAGAGTCTCTCCGGATTCCGGAAGTACAGTTTCAAAATCTCTTGCATAGTTATAAAGATAGCGGAAACGCGGTGTGTAATCACTGATATCTACATTCTCATCGTCACTTGCATCAGCCTCAGTGGCTTTTTCATCTTCTCCGTCTACCCCGAACTCTTCGTCGTCTTCATAGTAATCTTCATAAAAGCCATTGCCTGCATTCCAGATCGCATCCTGAAACTCATCCCAAAGACCATTATCCTTCAGTTCCAGAAGATTTTCTACGGTATAGGTAGTTGCCGGATTCTGCTGGCTGGTCTTTGCATCCAGTCTCGTGATATCCACCAGCTTGGTCTTATCCAGTTTTCCTTTTGTTAAAAACGGCTTTCCGTCACTCAGTGCGTTACGGACTTTATTTACCTGTGAAGCCATCCGTTGTCCACAATCCTGAGTCTCCAGATAATTTTTCCCGTTGTTATAATTGCTTGTCAATTCTTCCCAGCTGAATCCCTGGCGCATCAGACCACCAAAGATCATGGCAAAGACGGAAAAGCAGGCAACCGCTGTCAGAAACAACGCGATCACGATTCCCTTTGCCCAAGCAGAATAAAATTTATTTCTTTGTTTTTTCTCTTCCATTTTGCAGCCTCCCACGGAGGGTTACATCTTTTCTATCTTATAGCCGATTCCCCAGACTACTTTCAGATAACGGGGTTCTCTCGGATTGATCTCGATTTTTTCACGGATATGCCGGATATGTACGGCTACTGTGTTGTCCGCTCCAATCGCCTCTTCGTTCCAGATATTTTCGTAAATCTGTTCAATAGAAAAAACTTTTCCCTGATTTTTAATTAACAGCACTAAAATATTATACTCGATCGGGGTTAATTTTACCGGCTCCCCGTCCACCGTAACAGTTTTCAGATCATCATTGACCACCAGACCGCCACATACGTATACCGCCTCTTTTTCTTCTGTCGCCAGATTTCCAAGCTGCGTATATCTTCTCAGCTGAGATTTGACTCTGGCGATCAGTTCCAGAGGGTTAAATGGTTTTGTAATATAGTCATCTGCACCGATGTTCAGCCCAAGGATCTTATCCACATCCTCTGATTTGGCAGATAACATGATAATCGGCACACTGCTGGTCTCCCGGATCTTACGCGTAGCCCGGATCCCATCCAGATTTGGCATCATAATATCCAGAAGGATCAGATGCACTTCTTCTTTTTTCATGATTTCGATGGCCTGCAGTCCATCGTACGCCTTTAAAATGTGATATCCTTCCTGTGACAGATAAATATCAATGGCATCCACAATCTCTTTATCATCATCGCACACAAGAATATTGAACATTTCTTCACCTCATTTCTTCTTCCTCTTTCCTTTTACGCTGTCAGTTTATCAGGGAAATCTTGTTTTCAGGATAGGGAAAATCTTAAGATATTTTAAATTTCTGTTTTACATACGATTTTATCATATCACATCTTTGCATCAAACGAAACTTACAAACATCTTACAGCTGAAGTCGTGTTACTGTTCACTCTGTGCTCATCAACACGCAATAGTTTTCTTTACAGAAAGAGGATTTTCCGATATACTTAGTTCACCGTTTTTGTTTTGGGAAAGGAGACTCCGACAATGTTTCGTTTATGGGGAAAAATATGGACCGATAATCACATGATGAAAGACACCGTGATCTGCAACGATACGGATGACACGAGAACCCATAAGATCTTCCAGTCTCTCGAAGAGATCTGTTACCTCTGGGATCTGAGCAAACCGATCTGGCTGGACAATAATATTATGGATTTTAAACGCCACGATAAAACCCGGTTTACCTCCGATAATTTTATTGAGACGATCGATTTTGATTATCTGGAAATTGAAGTGATTGAAGAGTAGTTTGTATGGAAAACAGGCAGACACCGCATGCTGGTGTCTGCCTGCTTTATGAAAATAACAAGTTAACGTTCTGCTCAGATCAGATATTCGCGAATCACCTCCCTCATAATATGCTCTTCCTCCGGTGTCAGCATATGAGAAAATTTTGTCTCACTTGCCGCCGTCTGCCGGATCCCCTCTGTTACTTTATCGATCAGCTCCTCTCTGGTCTGCTCTTTCAGTGCCTGCTCATCCGGCACCGGTTTTCTGGCGGGCAGGGTATTTTCCATATAATCCAGAAGACCATCAAGAATCATATCTTCTTTATTCATAAAGCCCATAAATTGCTTCATCAGAAGTAACAGGGCGAAGATTCCCGCCCCGGTCAGTACATACTCGTAACGCAGCAGCTGTGCCTGCTCATAACGGTAAGTCCCATAGACTGCCGTCAGAATCAAAAGGAAGCACAGAACCGCGCTGTAGCCGATTCCCTGCTTCCACTTTTGTATCCCGATTCCCAGTGTTTTTCCCCTGGCAAGCTGCGTCCTCACAAATGCCTCCGGATTATTGATCTCCTGCTCTTTCGTCAGACGCATCTGGTACTGGTTCAAAAATTCTTTTGTCCATTTTCCTTTCGGTTCTGTTATCCTGCGTACATCCCGTATAGCTCTGCCGTAGAAACGGTCGACCATAAACATACACAGGATTCCAAGAATTCCCGCTCCGATCATCCCGTAAAACAACACATTTTGTTCCATCCAAATATGCAGCATTTCCGTACCCCCTTATTTCAATACTGAATTGGCAGTCACTTTTCACATCCTCCCGCAAATGCCTGTCCATCCCGCACCCCCGATCGCCGGATCCGGAAGTCGTACATTTGCAAAACGATGTTCTGGAAATATTATATCCTCCACATACCTGATTTGAAACTAAAATCGTTCGTCAAATTCTTACAGGTTTTTACCATGACAAATCCTTTTCTTACAATGCTTTTACCATCTCTTTCACGAGATTCGCACAGTGACGTGCCGCCGCTTTTTCAAATGTCGGATAATCCATGGTTGCACTGTTATCTGCTTTATCAGAAATGGCACGCAGAACAACAAACGGAACATGGTTTAAGTAGGCCGCCTGAGCGATAGCTGCTCCTTCCATCTCAGTACAGCTTCCTGCAAATTCACGGATCAGTTCATCCTTCACTTCACTGCTTGCCACAAACTGGTCACCGCTGACCACTCTTCCTTCAAACACCTGAATATCCGGGTTCGCTTTCTTACAGCATTCTACAGCTACTTTACGGAGTGTCTCATCTGCTTTAAAAGAAAATACATTCATCTGTGGAATCTGGCCCTTCGGATAACCAAATTCTCTGGCATCCATATCATGCTGCAAAGCATCGGTAGACACAACAATATCACCGATGTTGATCTCTGCCTTCAGGGATCCGGCGATTCCGGTATTGATCACCGCTTCTGCCTGAAAATCATCCACAAGAATCTGTGTGCAGACCGCTGCATTTACTTTACCGATTCCGGAACGTACTACGACAACTTCTTTTCCATTTAATGTACCCTGATAGAATTCCATGGATGCTTTTTCTTTTACACAAACTTCTTCCATCTGACTTTTCAGTTCTTCTACTTCGAGCTCCATTGCTCCGATAATCCCGATTTTTTTCATCTTTTCTCTCCTGTTTCTTTTTTGTCCGTAACTGTGAAAGTACTGAACAGTTACACTTTTTATAAAAGTACTCATATCCTCTGTAATTCCGGTCTTCTCCTGCTTCCCGGGAGTTTTGCCTGCTCTTCATTATAACAAAGCATCATTTTTTCCTCAACCTTTTTCCTTGCGTTTTGCTGTTATGACAAATTATAACATTTCGATTCCCCTACTGGAAATCAGACGTAATATTTGTTATAATGAGCGTTAGCGAGCGGGAACAAACGAAGTTTGTTCATCGGGAGCGGCGAATGGCGATCATGATAGCTGCGAAAGCAGCGTCAAGCACCGAAGGTGCGAATCATGACATAATGAGCGTTAGCGATATAGTCATGCGGAGGGACGAAAAATATATGGAATTACTGGAACAGATTGAAGATTACTGGACTGACAGAGCCGAAGGGTACTCTCAGGTGAATCAGGAAGAACTGGCGGGTGATAACCGGACAAACTGGAGACGGGAACTGGAACGTCATTTTCCGGAAAACAGAACAAATGAGACCTATAAGATTCTGGATATCGGAACCGGTCCAGGATTTTTTTCTATTATTCTTGCAGAGGCAGGCTACCAGGTGACCGCTGTGGATTATACAGAAGCGATGCTGGAAGAAGCTAAAAAAAATGCAGGAGCATTCGCACAAAAGATCACATATTGTCAGATGGATGCCAGTCATCTTGCATTTGCGGATGAAACATTTGATGCAGTAGTCAGCCGGAATCTGACCTGGAACCTGGAAGATCCGGAGCAGGCGTATAAAGAATGGATGCGTGTGCTGAAAAAAGGTGGTATTCTGTTAAATTATGATGCCAACTGGTATCATCATCTCTTTGATGCTGAAAAAAGAGAAGAATATGAGAAAGACCGGCAGATGGTAACTGAGGCCGGACTGGAAGATCACTATACCTGTACGGATATCGATACGATGGAAGAGATTGCAAGACAGGTGCCGCTCAGCAGGATCGATCGCCCCCGGTGGGATCAAAAGATACTGCAGAAACTTGGAACAGCCCAGGTAAGTGTGGATACGGAAGTCTGGAACCAGGTATGGTCAGAGGTGGAAAAGGTCAATTATCATTCGACACCAATGTTTGGGATCGAAGCAGTCAAAGAGTAAGAATCATACAGGATGGATTGAATGTGAAATGATGAAGAACGAGAATAAATTTCAGATAGCAGGGCTGGAAATAACCCCGGGCGAGAGATGGCAGGGAACGCTGATGATCGGAGGCGGAGAATTCGTACTTCCGGCGGCGGTTCTGCATGGGGAAAAAGAGGGAAAGACCGTGCTGATCACTGCGGCCGTGCACCCAGGGGAATATGTGGGTGTGGAGACAGCAGTGGAACTGGCGAACGAATTAAGAATGGAAAAAATCACAGGAACAATAGTGATCGTAAAAGTGGTCTGTCCTGAAGAATTCGAGCAGCGGGCAGGAAGTCTCTGTCTGGACGACAGGAAAAATCTGAACCGGCAGTTCCCGGGAGATGAAAAGGGAACAAGAACACAGAGACTCGCCAGTGCCATAAAAAAAGAATTGCACAGTGTGGCAGATTATTATATTGATCTTCACAGCGGAGATGAATATGAAGATCTGACGCCGTTTGTATATTATGCGGGAAAAGGAGAAAAAGAAGTCATCGAGGTTTCCCGAAAAATGGCGCAACACGTGGACGTTCCGTATATGGTACGCTCCAATGTGGAATCCGGTGGCTCTTATAATTATGCAGCCTCCTGCGGAATTCCGAGTATCCTGATTGAGAGGGGTGGTATGGGACGATGGACGAGAGAAGAAGTAGAGTCCAATAAGAGGGATCTGAAAAATATCCTGCGTTACCTTGGCATTTACCGGACCAGCCGTGGTTACTGGAATCATTATCCCATGGAAGTGACGGATGTGGTATATCAGTCGGCAAATCAGGCGGGTCTGTGGTATCCGGATAAAAAACCGGGAGATATGTTTTCAGAGGGAGAAAAGCTTGGAAAGGTCACGGACTATGAAGGAAATACCTTGGAGACGAGTTATGGCGGATATGACGGTGTGATTCTTTTCCAGACGGGAAGTCTGCAGGTGACAAAGGAAGGACCGATGATCGCCTACGGAAGAATCGCTTATGAAAAAGATGACCGGAAAGAAAAGATCGCCGGTTACTGGACAAAACGAAGTTCAGATTTCAAAGAGCAGAGAAGAGAAGAACTTCACAGTCCACTGGCGAAACGATGGATGGAAGAAATCGATAAATATTTGCCGGAAAAAGAGCATCTGCGGATCCTGGATGTAGGATGCGGTGCGGGATTTTTCTCTATCCTCCTGGCGAAGAGAGGACATCAGGTGACCGGGATTGACCTGACACCGGATATGATCCTCCATGCCAGAGAACTGGCAAAAGAAGAACAGGCAGATTGTGAGTTTCAGGTAATGGATGCAGAGAATCCGGAATACGATAACGATACCTTTGATTTCGTGATCTCCCGGAATCTGACATGGACGCTTCCGGATGCACAGAAAGCCTATAAAGAATGGATGCGTGTGTTAAAACCGGGCGGTGTGCTGTTGAACTTTGATGCCAATTATGGAGCGGTTGATTTTACGGATACTTCCGATCTTCCGAAAAATCATGCCCATAACCAGATTGAAAATACACTGATGCAGGAGTGTGAGGATATCAAACGCCAGCTGTCCATAAGCAATTATGCCCGTCCTGCCTGGGATCTGGAAGCTCTCAGCAGCAGTGGTGTGCAGCAGTTCCAGATTGATATGGGAGTCAGTCAGCGTGTCTACATGGAAAAAAATGCGTTCTATAATCCGACTCCATTGTTTGCGGTCTGTGGAAAAAAAGGTGACTTATGATCAATATCAAACAGTTAAAATATTTTATCACCTGTGCAGATGCCGGCTCTTTCAGCGAGGCGGCATCTGTTTTATATACAACCCAGTCCAGCGTCAGTAAGGTGATCCGGGCACTGGAAGAAGAGATGCAGGCATCGCTTTTTGTGCGAAATCCTCATGGAATCAGCCTGACACAAAACGGAAAACAGGCCTATGCCTATGCCAGCCGGGTGCTGGAAAACGTGGAAGCGATGGTAGAGCTGTCCGCGGTGGGAGATACCCAGTGGTTGAATATTGCATTTAACCCCAGTTTCTGGATCGCAGACTGCTTTGTACGGTTTTATCAGATTCATGAAAAAGAAAACCTGCACTGTCAGGTACACACCGGAAAAATGCGGGAAGTGCTGGAGCGTATCCATGAATACAAAGACGAACTCGGTTTCCTCTACGTGACAACCCGTCAGCAGACGGATCTGCAGTATCTGCTGGTACGAAAACAGCTGGAATTCATTCCGTTGAAAGAACTGGACACCTATCTGTATCCCGGCGGCGGATACCTGCAAAAAGAAGGAATACAGCTCACCCGGGAAACAATCGAAAATCTGCATTATATCCAGAACTTCCTGGAAGACGTCAGCAATTACGAAGGCTGGAAACTGGATACAGAAAATAATCTGACCCTTGGAAAAATCGATGTCTCCGTCGTAACCAACAGCGACTACATCATGGAAAAAATGCTGGATCACGGCAGCCTCGCCAACATCAGCGGTGACAGTCTTACCCATGGAAAAACTCCTTCCCGTCCGGGCATTTGTCTTACCGATGAATCTAGTAAGATTGTGTTTGGATATGTAAAAAGAGAAAAGACACCGTTGTCGGATCTGGCAATGAAATTTCTTGATTATGTAAAACAGGAGCTGATCGGATAAACAACCGGGAAATTTGTATGTTTTGGAGTAACTATTCAGTAGCCATTGTACCGCGAGGTGTTTTGGCATGAATATGCCAAAATCCCGAGACATACAAGCCA
>ENA-ORTN01000576-ORTN01000576.1-human-gut-metagenome-genome-assembly--contig:-NODE-576-length-41208-cov-2.785289_pt1 | contig 41208 bp, 35 predicted proteins | sample MGYA00242070_ERZ509189 | MGnify/ENA primary metagenome ERZ509189 (study PRJEB26280, sample SAMEA2338821) | human gut metagenome | biome: human gut; feature: human-associated habitat; material: faeces...
TTATGAAGCCAAAAAGAAAGCAGAAGAATTAAAGATAAAATATATTCCTGCTATTGAAATTGATTGTACTTATAAAGGAATCAATTTACATGTTTTAGGTTATGGAATCGATTATACAAACCCAGCATTTAATCAATTGGGAGAAGATATTTTAAAACAAGAACTTAACTGTAGTTTAAAAAAATTAGAACTTACCAATCAATTAGGTTTTGATTTAAAAAAAGAACAATTAGATGCCTTAAGTAGTAATGGGGTTTATACTGGAGAAATGTTTGGTGAAGCTTTGTTAAAGGATGAAAGATATGTAGATCATGAACTTTTAAAACCTTATCGAAGTGGCGGAAGTCGTAGTGATAATCCCTATGTTAATTTCTATTGGGATTATTATGCTCAAGGAAAACCTTGTTATACAGAAGTTATTTTTCCTTCATTAGAAAAAACAATTCAATTAATTAATGATCATGGGGGAGTGGCTGTATTAGCACATCCGGGAAATAATTTAAAAGGAAAGTTTGACATTTTCAATGAAATGGTAGAAAAAGGACTTCAAGGAGTTGAATGCTTTTCAAGCTATCATAGTCTTGAAACCAATGATTATTTTTATCAAAAAGCTAAAGAGTTAGATTTATTATTTACTTGTGGAAGTGATTTTCATGGTAAAACGAAACCAGCAATTCATCTAGGTGAAAATGGATGTGTTTCACCAGATGAAATTAAAGAACTTTTAATTAAATACCAATTAATAAGAGGCTAATTTAGCCTCTTAAGTATTTTTTTAAGTTTTCTAATTGATTATTACAATCACTTACACCTAAGTCATACATTTGTTGAATGACTTCTTTGTCTTTTTCAAGTCGTCCAATAGGGATGAGTTGACTAGGTCTTAAAACAAAAATCTTCTTTTCTTTTTCTAATTTTGTAATCAAATCTAAAGACGCATTATAATTTAAATAACGATTATTTAAGGTTTCTACAAAATGAGGATATTGATGATAAAAGAGTTTATTAAGATGTTTATTGGATGGCTTTTTACGATAATCTAAGGGTCTTGTTAAAACGACAATGATTTTATCAACATCCATCTCTAACATTTTTTTAATAGGAATACTGTCACTACAGCCACCATCTAAATATTCATGACCATTGACTTGAATGATATGAGATACAAAAGGCATTGAACCTGATGCTCTTAAATATTCAACTTGATCATAATTATCTAAAGTATCCAACAACTTATATTCTGCTTTTCCTGTTTGTAAATTTGTCACAACAGCATAAAAATCAACAGGAGATTCTTGATAACTTTGATAATCAATTGGATCTAAATCATCAATCAATTTTTCGAAACAAAATTCTTCATTCATGACATTTCCTGTTTTTAAAAAAGAATAAACACCCATATAATCTTTATTTCCAACGTAAGCTTTATTATATCTCAAAACACGTCCTATTTGTTTTGATTTATAATTCATTCCAAATAAAGCTCCTGCTGAAACACCAATAATTGTATCAACATCAATCTTTTCTTTTAAAAATGTATCGATGACACCCGCTGTGTATAAACCACGCATAGCGCCACCTTCTAATACTAAACCAACTTTCATTTATATCACCGAGGGTATTATATCATAAAATTTGAACATCAAAGCAAAAAAGAAGATGTTTGAATAAAATATATATTTTGCGTATAATACGATTAGGTGATTAAAAATGGAAAAAGGCAAAATACGTATGCTCGCCAATTTAATAGAGCTTAATAAAATAGAAGTAAGACTTTCAAAAAAATATTATGGGGGAATTTCTCCAAAATTTTATTTGAGAGATTTAAATAAAGAAACACTTGTAGAAATTCCTGTTGCTGAAACATGTGAAGATGATATTTGTGTTAAATATTATTTTAAAAATGTTCATATTGATTTAACGCATCATTATGAGATGGTAAATAATTATGGTTTAAGTGCTATTTTACAATATGTAAGACTTTCTGAATTGGATGATTTTGATGAATTATTTTATTATGATGGAAAATTAGGCCCTCTTTATCAAAAAGAAAAGACAACTTTCAAAGTATGGGCGCCTACGGCTTTAGAAGTCATGGTTAAAGTAGGAAACGAAGCTTATCAAATGGAAAGAAAAGAAAAAGGGGTTTTTGAAGTAACGATCCAAGGAGATTTGGATAATCAAGAATATAATTATTTGATTCGTCATCATAAAAGTTTTCATGAAACATTAGATCTTTATGCTTATGCTTCTAATGCTAATAGTAATAGTAATATTGTCATTGATGTTGATAAAATCAATGAACCACTTTATTTAGAAAACTTACAACATATGAAAAGAAAAACAGAAGCGATCATTTATGAATTAAGTGTTCGTGATTTTACTATGTCTAAGACAATTAACGCAACACATCCAGGAACTTTTATGTCTTTAGTAGAAAGTGGTTTAGTTACACCACAAGGTAATAAAGCAGGGTTTGATTATCTTGTAGATTTAGGTGTCACTCATGTTCAAATCATGCCAATGTATGATTTTGCGACAGTAGATGAACTTCATCCTACAGTGATGTATAACTGGGGTTATGATCCAATTCAATACAATGTTCCTGAAGGAAGTTATGCTTTAGATCCTCAAGATGGTTATTCGCGAGTTAAAGAATGTCGTCATATGGTTTCAACACTTCATCAAAAAGGTTTAAGAGTGGTGATGGATGTTGTTTATAATCATATGTATGATTATTATACAAGTGCGTTTGAAAGAACAGTACCGGGGTATTATTTTAGAAAGAATCAATATGGAGAAATGTCTAATGGTTCTTGGTGTGGAAATGATTTGGAATCAAGACATCAAATGGTAAGACGATATATTAAAGATATGTGTTTGCGTTGGCAAAAACTTTATGGAGTAGATGGTTTTAGATTTGATTTAATGGGTATTATTGATATTGAAACCTTAAATCAAGTTTATGATCAAGCTTCAAAAATAGATGATAGTTTTATTATGTATGGCGAAGGATGGAATATGCCTACAGCTATGGATGATCATGAAAAAGGAATGCAAGATAATCATCGTAAGATGTTAAATATTGGCTTCTTTAATGATTATTATCGTGAAACTTTAAAGGGTGGAAGTGGAGATTCTGCTTTAAAGGATAAAGGTTATTTTGCGGGGAATATGTATAATTGTGAAATTGGTGGTGAATGTATGAAAAATACAAATCGCTACAGCTATGTTGATCAAAGTATTAATTATGTTGAATGTCATGATAATGCGACAACATTTGATAAATTTGCAATTAGTAATGGAGATGAACCACTTGAAACTCGTAAGAAAAGACAATTGATGTTGAATGTTGCGCTTATTTTATCACAAGGAATTCCTTTTATTCATTGTGGTCAAGAGTTCTATCGTAGTAAAGATGGACTTGGAAATACGTATAATACATTAGATCATATTAATGCAGTCAATTGGTCTTTAGTTGATGAAAATCAAGAGGATATTGAAACTCTTAAACAAATGATTCAACTTAGAAAAGAAAATGGTGGATTTAAGTATGAGACAATTCAAGAAGTAAATGAATATGTAAGTACAAATCATTTTGATTATCGTATTTTAAGATATTGTGTGAAACAAAATAAAGGAAAATATCAAGAGATTGTTGCATATTTTAATCCTTCGTATTATGATTTTGAAATAAATGATATGGATGAATATGAAGTGATTTATAATGATCATGAATCACGCACATATTTAGCTCCTATTTCGATGAAAATATTTGGATTAAAGAGGTAAAAAATGAAATTAATTATTGGTTTAGGTAATCCTGGAAAAGAATATGAAAATACAAGACATAATACAGGATTTATGGTATTAGATCGTTTAAGTGAAAAATTAAATATTGAAATGACACAAAACAAATTTAAAGGACTTTATGGAAAAAGTAAATATAAAGGTGAAGATGTGATTTTATTAAAACCACAAACTTATATGAATTTATCTGGAGAATCTGTTAGACAAGTTATGGATTTCTTTAAAATCAATCAAGAAGATATCTTAGTTATTTATGATGATTTAGATATGCCAGTAGGGAAGCTTCGTTTAAGACAAAGTGGTAGTGCTGGTGGGCATAATGGTATTAAAAATATTATCTTGCATACTGGAAGTCAAAATTTTAATCGTATTCGTGTAGGTATTGATCGTAGTAAATATATAAAAGTTGTTGATTATGTTTTATCACGTTTTACAAAAGATGAACAAGATGCTATCAATCAAGGGATTGAAAATGCCAGTGATGCAGTCATTGATTATTTGGATCATGGATTTAACCATGCAATGAATCGTTTTAATTAGAGGCACATATGAAAAAGATACTACATTTATTAAAAGATAATAAAGCATTTAATGCTTTATTGAATAAACAAAATATCGTTGTCAATTCTTCCAACAGCGAAGCGCTACTGATTGCTAGCGCATTTTTGACTTTAAAAAAAGATATGCTGATTGTTAAATCAAACCAATATGAAGCTAATCTTCTTTATAAACAAGTTTCTCAAATGATTGATGCAGCTCTTTATTTTCCTGTAGATGAATCTTATCGTATTGAAAGTTTGGCCGCTTCAGGAGAATTATTAGGACAAAGATTAGGAACGATGTATCAACTTACACGACCTGGTCCACATCTTTTGATCAGTCATGGTCATAGTGTGATGCGATATGTTCCAACTGTTGATGTTTTTAAGAAAAACTGTATGACTTTAAAAGTAGGAGATCATATTGATGTTTATGATTTACAAAGATTTTTAGTGCAAGCAGGTTATATGCATACAACACGTGTTGATCAACCTTTCTATTTTTCTAAACGTGGGGGAGTCGTTGATATTTTTTCAATGCAATATGACCATCCTATTCGTATCGATTTCTTTGATGATGAAATTGATTATATTAAATTTTTTGATGAAAAAACACAAAGAACGATTGAAAAAGTGGATGAAATTGAAATTATTCCAGCTACCGATCTTCTTTATTTAGATCAAGAAGTAGGTTCAGTTGTTACACAAATCAAAGATTCTTTTGAAGAACAATATCAAAAGATGGATGATTTATTTAAAGATGATTTTGAAGAAAAAATCATGATCGATATTGAAAACTTAAAAGCACATGCTACAGATAGTAGTCAATATGCGTATTATCATCTCTTTAAAAATGTGACGAGTATTAAAGATTATTTAGATGATCCAATTACTATTTTATGTCAAGAAGAAGATATTCATTTTCAAATCAAAAACTATATTTCAGAAAACTTCTATTATTATCAAGAATTAAGCCAAAGTGGACGCTTTTTAAAAGATAATCAACTTTATCAAGACTTTGATAGCATTATTAAAGATAACTATCAAGCTATTAATACTTTTACAACAAATAAAGATGATGTTGTCTTTTTAAGTCACGATGTGATGTTTAATCGAGATGATGAAAAACGTGTCATCCAACAAATCAATGATTATTTAAAGAATAGTCAAATTTTAATTTCTCTAGAAAATAAACATCAACTTCAATTGATGGTGGAACTTTTTGATCGTCATGAAATGAAATATACACTTGTAGGAATTGATGAAGTAATTTATCCAGGTATTAATCTTTATGTAGGAAAACTTGCATCAGGATTAGAACTTATTGAAGAAAAAGTAGTTATTTTAACAGCCTATGAATTATTTGGAGAAGTCAATGTTTCTAAAACAAAATATTTTAGATTTAAAGATGCTAAAACATTACGTAACTTCCAAGAATTAAATGTTGGTGATTATGTTGTTCATGATAGCTATGGAATAGGGCAATATTTAGGAATTAAAACACTTGATGTTAAAGGATATCATAAAGATTATTTATATGTGGCTTATGCTGGAGATGATACGCTTTATATTCCAGTTGAACAATTTAAAATGATTCGTAAGTATGCAAGTGCTGATGGTAAAGTACCAATGATCCATGCTCTTGGAAGTAGCAAATGGACAAAAGCTAAACAAAAGGCTAAAAATAAAATTGATGATATTGCTGATCGATTAATAGAATTATATGCTAAAAGAATGTCTTCACCAGGGTTTGCTTTTTCTAAGGATAATGAATTACAAATCGATTTTGAAAATCAATTTGGTTATGCTTTAACTACTGATCAACAAAGAAGTGTTGATGAGATTAAATTGGATATGGAAAAACCTCAACCAATGGATCGTCTTTTATGTGGAGATGTTGGTTTTGGTAAAACTGAAGTGGCCTTACGTGGTGCTTTTAAAGCAATTTTAGATCATAAACAAGTAGCTTTTCTTTGTCCAACAACTATTTTATCAATGCAACATTTTAAAACAGCCACCGAACGTTTTAAAAATTTCCCTGTAGAAATTGCTTTACTCAATCGTTTTACTTCATCTAAAGAAAAGAAACGTATTTTAAAAGAAGTTAAAGAAGGTAAAATTGATTTATTAATAGGAACACATCGTATTTTATCAAAAGATGTCGCGTTTAATGATTTAGGGTTACTTGTTATCGATGAAGAACAACGTTTTGGTGTTAAACAAAAAGAAAAAATCAAAGAATACCGTGAAACCATTGATGTTCTTTCTCTTTCAGCTACACCAATTCCTCGTACATTACAAATGTCTTTAATGGGAATTAGAGGATTATCGAAAATCGATACACCACCTAAAAATAGATTACCTGTACAAACTTATGTTGTTGAAAAAAATAATACGTTAATTAAACAAGTTATTGAAAGAGAACTCGCTAGGGATGGACAAGTTTTCTATCTTTATAATCGAACAGATCAAATCGCTAATGTAGCTTATAAAATTTCTTCTACTGTTCCTAATGCAAAAGTAGCTATAGGACATGGCCAAATGGATAAAAATGAACTAGAAGATGTTATGCTTCGTTTTATGAATAAAGAATTTAATGTTCTTATTTGTACAACAATTATTGAAACAGGAATTGATATTCCTAATGCCAATACGATGATTGTTGAAGATGCTGATAAATTTGGTTTAGCCCAACTTTATCAAATTAGAGGACGTGTAGGTCGTAGTGAAAGAGGCGCTTATGCTTATCTTCTTTATAAAAAAGATAAGTCTATTCAAGATGATGCATTAAAACGTTTAAAAGCGATTAAAGAATTTACTGAACTTGGTAGTGGTTATAAAATTGCCATGCGTGATTTATCAATTCGTGGTTCAGGAGATATTCTTGGGGGTAAACAAGCTGGGTTTATTGATGATATTGGTTTTGAAATGTATATGAAGATCTTACAAGATGCCATCAATGTAAGAATGCATAAAAATGAAAAGCCTGAAGAAGAAGTTAAAAACTTAAATGTGAGTGTAGATGGTTATATTCCTGATGACTATGTAGAAAGTGATTATGAAAAACTTGAATTGTATCAAAGATTAGATAAAGCAAAAACAATGAGTGAACTTAATAGTTTAAAAGCGGAATTTGATGATTATTATGGAAATTTACCGGAAGCTATTTTAACATTGATTGAAAAGAGAAAACTTGAAATTCTTTCACATTATTCTATTATTGAAGATATTAAAGATTCTGGTAAACAACTAGAAATTATCTTTTCACCAAATGCTTTTGAAACAATTTCAGGTGATAAATTATTCTTGCTTGCTAATCAACTTTTTACAAAGCCAGCCTTTAAATCTTTAGATAATAAAATAACAATTAAAATCAATAAACATGATCAATGGCTTAATCGTTTAAATGAGTTTATTGAAACGTTATCAAAAAAATAAACGAAAGAAAAGTACGACAAAACCGTACTTTTCTTTTTTATAAAAAAAGCAAGCCAAATAAAATGCCTTGCTTTTTCTTGTTTATATATTAACTTATTAATTAATGATTTTTAAAACGTCATCTTCGTTTGTGATAGCAAAAATTGAAAGTGTTAATGTATTAAGTTTTTCAATTGAACTATTTGGTATTGCTTGTTCGAGTTGATTTGATACATTTCCTAATTTTACTTTCAATAATGATAATACAGTTTTCTTTTCTCGTTTTTCGCCTTCTTTCCATTCCTTCACACATATCGATTTCATCTCCTTCTGGTAAGTCTCTAATTAAATCTAAACTTCCTGTAATGATGGCTGCATAAATAAAGTTATCTCTATTCATCTTTATTCTTCGATGTAATCCCTCATAGTTTCCTTTATACATCTCTTGGATGGCTTCTTGTTTGTTCATCTTTGATCTTACTGGTATCTATTTCTTTGACATCGACAACTTTGATTTTCCAATCATTAACATATTCTTTTAATTCTTCTGGTATATCAAAGTAATCATTTAATTCTAAAGGGGTATTCCATTTCTTATCTCCTGTATAAAAAACAATCATAACTTGAGGAACTAATCTTTTAAGTTTTTTGTTTTTTAATTGTTTTAAATACTCCGTCATTTCATAGTTGCCATATCGAATCACCATATTCTTATCGATCGTACTTTGGTGTTCGATACTGAAGAGACAACAGACACCATCAACATCTGTTTTTACGACAATGTTCCTTCTTCTTTCAATGGACGGATAGTCCATTGAATAATTGTTTCTTATACAATAAAGGCCTGTCAACAAAATTGTTTTGTCAACAGGCTAAATACATATTTATTTTACAGGAACATATTCTTTTTTTATAAATTCTTTACTGTAACGATTACTTGTTAAATCTTGAATTGTATCAAAGAAAGACAAATCATCAATATAAAGACGATAAGTGACTTGTTCATCGTATTCTTTATTTATACAATCAATGTCATTTACTTTTAATAGATGCTCAAATTTTTTAGTAAAACTATAATCAAGAGAAACATCATAGACATCGATTAAATGTTTTTCAACAATATTAGCTTCTTTTAAAGCATCAGCCACAGCTTGACTATAGGCGCGTGTTAAACCTCCAGCTCCTAATTTAATGCCTCCAAAGAAGCGTACCTCCAAAATATCTTGTAACAATTGCAATGATATTACTGAGTTCTTGTTTTTTTAAAACATTGAGCATTGGAAGACCTGCAGTACCTGATGGTTCTCCATCATCATTGGCTCTTTCTTTTGTACCTACAAGATAGGCAACACAATTATGTGTAGCATCTTTATATTTTTCTTTATAATAATCAATAGTTTCATTGATTTTTTCTTCATCATTTAAAGGAATGAGCGTACAAATAAACTCTGATTTTTTAATGACTAATGTGTGTTCAGTTATTTTTTCAATAGATTTCATTTTTTCACCTTCCGACTTTTATGATAACATAAAACTTTAAAAATAATCCATAATTTGTTATATTATATGAGGAAGAGGTGGAGAGTATGGAAAAAATTGCTATATTAGCGGATAGTGGATGTCAAATTCCTGTAGATTCAAGAGAAAATGAAGGAATATTTATTGCACCACTAACAATCACTATGGAAGGTAAAAGTTATTTAGATGATATTGAAATTCATAGTATAGATGTTTTTAAACGTATGGAAAAAGACGATATTATGGTGATGACTTCTCAACCATCAACAGGTTCACTGCAAGAAGCAGTTCAAAAAATCAAAGATCAAGGATATAGTCATGTTATTGGTTTACCTATCGCTACAGGACTTTCTTCAACCATGAATGGAATGAAGCTTGCGTGTGATATGTTAGAAATGCCAGTAACATTAGTGGATACAAAAGGAACAGCGAGTAATCAAAAATATCTTGTAGAAGTTGCAGCAAAACTTGCTCGTGAGGGAAAATCACCAGAAGAAATAAAAGATATTCTAGAAAAACTTGTAGAAGATTCAGCAACGATTATTATGGTTCCTAATTTAGATCATTTAAAAAAGGGAGGACGTATTACTCCTGCTGTTGCAGCGTTAGCTGGACTTTTAAAAATTGTACCAATTATGAAATTAAACTATAGTTTAGGTGGTAAAATTGATAGTTTTGGTAAAGTAAGAACGACTAAAAAAGCAAATTTAAAAATTATTGATCACATGGTCAATGAATGTAAGGTTAACAATAAGAATTATGTTTTTGCAATCGAACATGTTTTAAATGAAGAACTAGCATTAGAAATGAAACAAAAATTGATTGAACAAATTGGAGAATGTGAAATACTTGTAAGAGAATTACCAGCTGTAGTTGGAGCTCATATGGGTATTGGTGGTATTGGTTATCAATATATTAGAAAATACGAAGAGTAATAAGGAGAAAAAGATGACACAAAGAGTAGATACGATAGAAACAGTTGTTGATGTTTTTAATATTGCGATGGATATACAGGAATTATATTTAAAACAAGGACCTTTTAAACAACTTTCGATGTCTGAAATGCATGTTTTAGAAGCTGTTGATAAAGAATCAAGTCCCTCAATGTCAGCTGTTGCGAATCATTTGAATGTAACACTTGGAACTCTTACGACAGCTGTTAAAAAAATTGTAGAAAAAGGTTTTCTTATTAAAGAAAAATCTACTCAAGATCAACGTATTTATTACTTAAGATTAACAGATCAAGGAAAAGAAGCTTTGAAAGTTCATGAACAATTTCATCATGAATTAGATTCTATTTATAGAAATCGTATTCCTGATGAAAGAGTAGAATGGGTTTTTTCAACATTAAGTGATATTTATAAAGATCTCGTTGTTTATCGAAATGAATTATTAAGAAGAAAAGATCAAAATAAGTAAAGTCAACATTACAAGTTGACTTTTTTGATGTTATAAAAAGATCGAACCATAAAATTCTATACATAATGAAAAGGAAATATCATAGCTTATAATAGGTGATAGAATGCTTTGTATACAAAAAAATAGAATTTTAATTAAACATTATCAGTTGATTATTACATTAGAATCAACGATTTTTGAATGTAAAATGAATCAACAAATTATTTCAATAAAAGGAAAAAATATTGAAATACGTTACTATAGTCAAGATGAAATTATGTTAATGGGTGAGTTTACATCAATTATATTTTCATGAATTTAGGCTATGATTATATTGTTATTGAAACAAATGATATTGTTTCATTTTTAAAAGAAACCAAAAAACATCAGCTCACACTTTTTCATTTACATCAACTTGATGCATTACGTTATTCATTTTACGTTCCTATTTATCAAAGATATATCACATCTTCTATGCATTTACCTATTCAAAAAAGTATAGGCCTACTTCATTATTTATTTCTTATCTTTAAATTTCCACAAATCATTTTTACACTTGCTTTTATAAGCACACTTTTTATTTTACCACATTATATTTATGACTATAAAATAACAGGCTCTCTTTCTATCGTGAACAATCAACTTCAAAAAGACCTCAATAAACAAATACAAATGATGCATCCTAAATTGACTTATCCTCAAATCAATAAACTTTATGATCATTTAAAAAGAAAATATCAAAGCAAAATTGATTATTTAAATGTTTATCAAAAGGGAAGTATTTTACATGTTGAATATACACCCGCTAGTCATAATCAAAAGACGGTCTTAAAATATCAAGATTATATCGCTAAAAAAGATGGGGTTATTCGTCAATTGGATGTCAAACAAGGAAATGTTTTAGTTAAAGTGAATCAGTATGTAAAAAAAGGAGATGTTTTGATTTCACATCAAATTGAAGATACGAAACAACAAATAAAAATGATTCCCACTTTAGGAAGTGTAGAAGCTTATACTTATCAATATATAGAGGCTTCGTCATCAAATGTTAAAGATAAAGATATATTTGCGTATTTGCTTTTTAAAATAAGAAGTCAATTACCAAAGGATGTAAAAATTGACAGGGAAAAAGTACTATCATATGATATAATAAAGAAGAAATATGTATTAAAGATGCAATATGTTTTTATAGAGAATATTGCAATTAGGGAGGATTCATGAAAGAAATTGTTAAGTTAGAAGCTTATAACATTGAACAACTTGTTAATTTATCTGGAGTAAAAGATGAAAATTTAGAAGTTTTAGAAGATCATTTTCAAGTTGAAATTTCTTTAAGAGGAGATGAAATGTCAATTGTTGGAAGTCAACAACAAATTGAAAAAACTAAAAAAGTCATTTATTCTTTGTTAAAACTGATTGTTTCAGGAGTTTCTATTTCAAGAAGAGATGTTATTTATGCTCAAAAACTTGTAGAAAAAGATAAGTTGGATCAATTATCTGAACTTTATCATATAAAAATAGCTAGAACATATAATGGAAAACTTATTTATCCTAAAACATTAGGACAAAAGAGTTATTATTATGCTTTAAAAAATAATGATGTGGTTTTTGGAATAGGACCTGCGGGAACAGGAAAAACTTATTTAGCTGTTGTTTTTGCAGTAGCAGCTTTAAAAAATAATGAAGTTAAAAAAATAATTTTAACAAGACCAGCTGTTGAGGCAGGAGAAAATTTGGGATTTTTACCAGGAGATTTAAAAGAAAAAGTAGATCCTTATTTACGCCCTTTATATGATGCTTTATACGATATGTTAGGTGTTGAACAAACTGAAAAGCTTATGGAAAAAGGTGTTATTGAAATTGCACCTCTTGCTTATATGAGAGGTCGTACTTTAGAAGATGCTTATGTTATTTTAGATGAAGCGCAAAATACAACAGATAATCAAATGAAAATGTTTTTAACACGTTTAGGATTCAGATCAAAAATGATTGTAACAGGAGATATTTCACAAATCGATTTACCAAGAAATACAACTTCTGGACTTATTCGTGCATTAGATATTTTAGAAGGGGTCAAAGGGATTTCATTTATTCATTTATCAGCGATGGATGTCGTAAGACACCCTGTTGTTCAAAGAATAATAGAAAGATACGATGGGAATAATGAATAATATATTATTAATTGAAGATGATATGTCCATCAATAAGATACTTGCCTATGAACTTAGAAAAAAAGGTTATTTAGTAGATAGTTTATATGATGGAAAAGAGGCTGTTTCGAAGATTTTAGAAAATGATTATGATCTTGTTTTGATTGATTGGATGCTTCCATATAAAGATGGTGTCTCTATTATTAAAGAAGTAAGACAAAATGATTATGTTAAACCACTTATTTTATTAACGGCACGCAGTGAACAAGAAGATATTATTAAAGGATTAGAAGCAGGGGCAGATGATTATTTAACAAAACCATTTCAATCAGCAGTTTTAATAGCGCGAATTGAAGCTCATTTAAGAAGACATCATAAACATTTTTTAGATGAAATTAAATTTGAAGATGTTATGATGAATACTAAAAATCGAGAAGTGACAATTGATAATCATGTTATTGTTCTAACAAAAGTAGAATATGATTTATTAAAAATGTTTATGGAACATCCTAAAGAAGCTGTTTCTCGAGAAACTTTATTACAGTCTATATGGGGATTTCAATATGATGGAGATACACGTATTGTTGATGTTCATGTTTTTAAATTAAAAGGAAAGTTAAAAGAAAGTCGAGTTTCTTTTAAATCTGTAAGGGGAGTTGGATATAAGTTGGTGAAAAAAGATGACTAAAAGTTATTTGAAAGTTGTATTGATGGGAGTTGTTGCTTTATTACTTTGTTATTTTAATAAGGCTTACAGTCTTTATATCATGCTTCTTTTTATCTTTGTATGTGCAATCAATGCTTATCAATTAGAAAGTCATTATCAACGAATGGGACGTTTTTTTCAAAGAGAAAAGGATAATGAAATAAAGGAAGTAGAAATTGAAAATAAATATCATGAAAAGATATTAAGTCAATTGATTCGATCAATGAATTTACCGATGTTATTTATTGATAAAGAAGGGAAAATAGCTTTTACCAATCAAAGTTTTAGAAAAGGCTTTGAAATACCACATTTAAAAGGAAGATATTATAAAGATATATTTGTAGGTGAGATGCTTGATTTAGTAGATCAATGCTATGTTTTTGAAAGACCGTTATCGTCAGTTGTAAAAATACAGTCGAGATATTATCAAGTAGAATCTTCACCTGTTTTTTCTGATAAAGAACATCTTATTTTTGATGGAACGATTGTTTTATTTACAGACGTTTCTAAAATGAAAGAAATTGAAGATATGCAAAAACAATTTTTGTCAGATGTTTCTCATGAACTTAAAACACCGATGTCAGCTATTATTGGAAGTGTAGAAATATTAAAAAGGGATGGTTTAGATTCACCAGAAATATTTCAAGAGTTTATGGATATCTTGTTGAAAGAAAGTTATCGTATGCAAAATATCATTAATGATATTTTAGAATTATCACGATTAGATCAAACAAGAGTTAAATTGGATTTTAAAGAATTAGATGTCAAAGCTGTTGTTAAAGAAAGTATTGATTTATTTGAGCCAATGGCTAAAGAAAAACATATTTCTCTTATTTATCATAATAAAATAGAAAAACCTGTTATTTTAGATTATTCAACGGTTAAAACAATTTTAAGTAATTTTATTTCTAATGCAATTAAATACTCTAATGATGGTGTTATTACAATTAAAACTAAAAAAGAAAATAATATGTTTGTTTTAAGTGTACAAGATGAAGGAATGGGTATACCTAAAAATAAGCTGAATTATATTTATGATCGTTTTTATCAAGTAGATAAATCAAGAAGTTCAAAGATATCAACGGGACTTGGTTTAAGTATTGTTAAAAAAATCGTCGAATTGAATCAAGGAACGATCGATGTTGAAAGTACTTTAGGGATAGGTTCGACTTTTACTGTCAAGTTGCCTATAAATCCCAAAGTTTCCCACAATGAGGATATAATTTAGACATATTTATTTTTTATGATAATAGCATCAAAAGGAGGAAATATTATGAACGAAGATAATAACAATAATTTTATATTAGTTGATGAAGATAAACCTAAAGAAAAGAAATGGAAAAAAATAGTAAAAATTTTATTAGTAGTTGCTATTGTCTGTTCCTTTGTAATGAATGGCTATGTTTTTTATAATATGATGTCATCATCGAATGATAGTACAACGACCGTTACAAATAAAGGAACTGTAAAACAAGTCAATTATGATGTTAAAACAGATACAACAAGTGTTGTAGAAAAAGCGAGTGATAGTGTTGTAGGAGTTGTTGTTTATAAAAATACAACAAATAATGCTTTTGGATTTGGTGATAATTCAAGTTCTTCGAGTGAAACACAATCTGGAAGTGGTAGTGGGGTCGTTTATGATCAAACTGGTAAATATACCTATATTATTACGAATCACCATGTTATTGATGGTGCAAACAAAGTACAAGTTGTATTTTCAAATAATGAATATGTAGATGCAGAAGTTGTAGGTAGTGATGAATATAGTGATGTCGCTATTTTAAGATGTCAACCAAGCTTTGATGTAAGTGTTATTGATTTAGGAGATTCTGATTTATTAGATAAAGGAGAAACAGTTTTAGCGATTGGTTCACCATTAGGAATTCAATATTCAGGAACTGTTACTCAAGGTATTGTTTCAGCAACAGATCGTACAGTTTCTGTTGATTTAAATGATGATAATGTTGATGATTGGGATATGAATGTTATCCAAACAGATGCAGCTATCAACCCAGGTAATAGTGGTGGAGCGCTTGTTAATATGAAAGGTGAACTTGTAGGTATTACGAACATGAAGTTCTCTGATGAAAGCGTTGAAGGTATGGGATTTGCGATTCCTATTAATGATGTTATTACAGTTGCAGAACAAATTCGTACAAATGGTAAAGTATCTCATCCAGTTATCGGTATTTCAGGTGTTTCTTTAAATGATTATTCTTCATATGAACTTCAAAGATATGGTGTTAAAGTATCTGTTGATGAAGGTATCTATGTTGTTAAAGTAACAAGTGATGGTGCTGCAAGTAAAGCTGGAATCCAACAAGGTGATGTTATTGTTAAATTAGATGGTAAAGATATTACTACTTATAAATCGTTCTTAACAGCACTTTACTCGCATAAAGCAGGAGATAAAGTAAAAGTTGTTGTTAATCGTAGTGGCACAGAAAAAACAATTGAAGTTACGCTTCAAGAAAAATAGATATTGCTTAACGCAATATCTTTTTTTATAATTAATGTAGAATGATTGAAAGAGGAATTATATGAAAATAGGTATTTTTGATTCAGGAATAGGTGGCTTATCAGTATTATATGAAGCAATGCAACTTTTACCTCATGAACAATTTATATATTATGCTGATGAAAAACATGTTCCTTATGGGGAAAAAACAAGAGAAGAGATCATTGGCTATGTAGATGAAATTATTCAATTTATGATTGATCATGATTGTAAGGCCATTGTCATTGCTTGTAATACAGCAACCAGTGCAGCAGTTGCTTTGATGAGAAAAAAATATGATATTCCTATCATTGGAATGGAACCTGCAGTAAAAAAAGCAGTTGATTTATATGGAAATCAAAAGGTATTGGTGTGTGCGACACCAATTACAGTTAAAGGTAAAAAGATGTTGGACTTGGTAGAAAGAGTTGATAAAGATCATTTAGTTGATTTGGTTGCTTTACCAAAACTTGTCCGCTTTGCTGAAAAACAAGAGTTTAATAGTGATGAAGTACTTGCTTATTTAAAAGAGGCACTTTCGAAATTTGATTTTAAAGAGTATGGTTCTCTTGTTTTAGGATGTACACATTTTAATTATTTTAAAGATAGTTTTCATCAATTATTACCGCATGTCCATTTATTAGATGGTAATAGAGGAACAATTAATTATTTAATGAAAAATATTGAATTAGAAAATTTGGAAAGTTCTGTTGAATATTATTATTCTGCTAAAAGAGTAAGCGGTGAAGAATTAAAACGTATTGAACGCTATTTAGAACGTTTAAAAAATATGAAAGATATAGGTATATAATATGGTAAAAGCAATTTTTTTTGATATCGATGGAACACTTGTCAGTTTTAAAAATCATCAGATTCCTAAATCTACATTTGATGCTTTATATAAGTTAAAAGAAAAGGGAATCAAGCTTTTTATAGCAACAGGAAGAGGAAAAGATGGATTAGATGTTTTAAATGATTTTCCTTTTGATGGTTATATTACGTTAAATGGACAATATTGTTATACAAATAATCAAATTATTTATTCAAATACAATCAAAAAAGAAGATCTACAAGCTTTATTAGATTATTTAAAAGATCATCAAGTTCCTTGTGGCTTTACAGAAGAAAATACAAAATACTTCAACTATCGTGATGAGCGTGTTGATGCAATTCATGCTATTACTCATAATGATGATCATCCTGCCGGAGATTGTAGTCATGTCATTGATAAATCGATTTATCAAATTATGTGTTTTGTTGATGAAAATGAAGAAAAAGAAATCTTAAGTCATATGCCTCATTGTATTTCAGCAAGATGGCATCCAACTTTTTGTGATATTTCACCAATAGGTGGAACAAAACAATTAGGAATTGATAAATTTTTAGAATATTATGGTCTTGATTTAAAAGATACGATGGCTTTTGGTGATGGGGGAAATGACATGCAAATGTTGCAACATGTCTCTCTTGCCGTAGCTATGGGAAATGCGGGAGATGAGTTAAAAAGCATTGCTGATTTTGTGACAAAAGATGTGGATGATGAAGGTATTGCCTATGCATTAAAACATTATGGTTTGATAGACCTTTAAAAATAAGAAAAATTATTATATAATAAAGAAGCAATAAAATAATACTTCAGGGCAGAGTGAAATTCTCTACTGGCGGTAAACTCCGCGAGCCAAAGAGGGCCGAACTGGTGAAATTCCAGTAGCAACAGTTATAGTCTGGATGAAAGAAGTGTTTTTTGTAATACTTTTATATACAAAAACGTACCTAGAAGATTATTTTAGGTGCGTTTTCTTTGTTAAAGGAGGTATATAAAATGAGTACAAAGAAAATAACAACAGTAGGGATGCTTTGTGCCATGGCAATGATCGTTAATGTATTTATTTCATTTCCAATTGTTCCAGCGGTATCTTTTTTAAGGTATGATCCCAAGGATATTTTAATTGTTATTGGCGGATTTATTTATGGACCAATGACATCATTATTAATGAGTTTTATTTGTTCAATTTTTGAAATCATGTTAAAGGGAGGCAATATTTTAGATGTCTTGATGAATATGGTTTCAACGTGTTCTTTTGCTTGTATGGCTGCTTTTGTATATAAAAAAGTACATAATCAAAAAGGAGCTATTTTAGGACTTGTTCTAGGTGTTATGTGTACAACAATATCTATGCTTATTTGGAATTATATCATTACACCTATTTATTATGGAATGCCAAGAAGTGCTATTGTACCAATGTTGCTTCCAGGAATATTACCTTTTAATTTAATTAAAGCAACGATGAATGCTGCCATTGTCTTTTTCTTATATAAACCAGTGGTTCAAATATTAAGAAGAAGTCATTTGGTTGAAAAATCAAATCGACAAGGAAGTGTTTATAAAGGTTATGTCTTTGTCGTAGGTGTTGTTTTAGTGACAATGATTTTATTTGTTTTAGGATATCAAGGAATTATATAGGGAGGAAATAAGATGGAATTTTTAGAAGCTAAAAAAATTATGGAACAAAAAATGGGAGATTGGAAAATTATGGCACTTGCCAGTTGCGAGGATAATTATCCGATGGTGAGAAATGTCAGTTGTCTTTTTTATAATGATAAAATCTATTTTAAGACAGATAAGAACTTTAGAAAGACACAGCAGTTGTTTAAAAATAATCGTGTTGCAATGTGTTTTAATGGAACACAAGTTGAAGGGATTGCTGCTAATAAAGGATTGGTCGTTGATGAACCAGGAAGAGTTTTTGAAAAGAAATATAAAGAGTATTTATGGCAAAGTTATAATGCTTATTCTCACGTTGATAGTGAAATTTTAATAGAAGTGACTCCTGAGTTTGTGGAAATTTGGGATGAAGATGAAGATCGAAAGGCTTTTCAATTGTTTATTGATTTTAAAAAGAAAACAGTTGAATATAAACCTTACGATTAAAGAAATCATATGATTTGATTTCTTTTTTTGAAGTGCTAATATATATATGAAAAGAAAGTCTTCAGGGCAGGGTGAAATTCCCGACCGGTGGTGATAGTCCACGAGCAGATGCAGAAAAGGTGCAATTCCTTTACCGATAGTGAGAGTCTAGATGGAAGAAAGACATTTTTTTAGATAATGTTTTTAGTCATGGAGATTAGTATTTTCATGATATTTTTTATTTTAAAGGAGAACTATTATGGAAAGTACTAAGACACAAAAAATGGTTTTAGCAGCAATGCTGGCTGCACTTGGGATGATTTTAAATCTCATTGAGATTCCTTATCCCTTTGCTCCTTGGTTAAATCTTGATTTATCAGAAATTGTTGTTCTTGTAGCAATTTCTACTTTAGGATTTATACCAGCATTGTTTGTCTGTATTTGTAAATTTGTTGTTTCTATTTTGTTTAAAGGACCTGTAGGACCAATGGCTATTGGGCAAATTGCAGCATTGATTGCATCGTTATCAATTTGTGTAACATATTCATTGCTTGCTCGAAAAATTGATCCAGAAAAGAATTTAAAGAATTATTTTTTAGATATGGTTTTAACGATGCTTGTTTTTGCTTTTATTATGTTTGTCATCAATTATTTCTTTGTGACACCTACTTATTTAATGCAAAAACCGACATGGTATACAAATCTACCTTTTGCAGTTGATATTCAAGCATTTAATCAACAATATGGTTCAAATATTTCAATTCCGAAATTTTTATCTTTTTTATCACCTTATGGACAAGCTATTTTTATTATTTATTTTCCTTTTAATTTTATTAAAGGAATTATTACAGGAATTGTTTATTATCTTGTAAGACCGGTTGAAAAAAGATTTAAAAGTAAATATATTAAAGAAGCTTAGGCTTCTTTTATTTTTTTATAGTGATTATTATGTTATAATGGCGAGGGATGGTGGGAAAATGACGTATTCAAGAGTAAAAAAATACCAAGAATTAAGAGATGGACTTAAGGAAGAAGTTGGCATTTCTAAAGAAAAGTATGTAGAACCAGTTCAAAATGATGGTGACGATGATGATTTTTTGTCATTTATGAAAAAGGATAAAGAAGAAAAAGAAGTAAATTTAGAAGATACTTTAACAGAAACTAAAACATTTGAACAAATGAGAGAAGAAGGCTCAGCTGAACTTGATAAAGCTCTTAAAAGTGCGAAAGAAAGTGTTGGTAAACAAGATCAATATAATACAAGAATGGATATTTTAAGTAAAATTAGAGAACCTGAAAAAAATACAATTAAGATAGATTCAGTTGAAAGCTATGCCACACAAGAATTTGCTAAAGGAATGTTTGTAAATAATAAAGTTGAAGAAGAGCCAAAAGAAAAAATGACTTTTATGGAAAAATTAGCTGCGATGTCACCAGAAGAAGATGTGAAAAAAGCAGAAGAATTTTTACAACAAGAATCTGAAGAAGTAGAAGAAAAACAAGCTGAAGAAATAACAGAAACGAAAGAAATCGTTGAAACGATAGAAGAAAATCCAGTAGAAGATATTGAAGAAAATGATACTTTTATTGAAGATGAAGAAGAGATTATTGAAAATAAAGGTGAAAGTAAAGTTGTTAAGGTTATGAATGTCATTATTGTTATTTTAGTCATTATTTTCATTGCTTTACTTGGAGTTATCTTATATCAAAGTTTTTTTTAACTAAGGAAGACCTTAGTTTTTTTAGGAGGGTGTTTATTTTATGAAGAAAAAAATTTCAATTGCAATAGATGGGCCTAGTGCTGCAGGAAAAAGTACAATTGCAAAAATGGTTGCTAAAAAGGAAAATTTCATTTATATTGATACGGGTGCAATGTATCGATCTGTTGCATTTTATTGTATAAAAAATCACATTGACTTAAATGATGAACAAGCTGTTGAACAAGCAATTTCAAATATTCAAATACGTCTTACAGCTGATAATAAAGTTTATTTAAATGATGAAGATGTTAGCCTTCAAATTAGAACAGATGAAGTTTCACTTGGAGCTAGCTGTGTTTCTAAATATCAAGCGGTAAGAACATTTTTAGTTGATGAGCAAAGAAAAATGGCTGAAACTGGGAATGTTATTTTGGATGGAAGAGATATTGGAACAGTTGTTTTACCACATGCAGATTTAAAAATTTATCAAATAGCAAGTGTAGAAACACGTGCGAAGAGACGTTATTTAGAAAATAAAGAAAGAGGCTTAGAGGCTGATTTAGAAACAATCAAAAAAGAAATTGAACAAAGAGATTATCAAGATATGCATCGTGCTATTTCGCCACTTAAAAAAGCGGATGATGCAATTGAACTTGATACGTCGAATATGACGTTAGAAGAAGTTGTTGATCAAGTGTTAACTTTAATTAATAAAACAAGGGAGGAATAATATGGCAGGTGTAGTTGCAATTGTTGGTCGTGCTAATGTTGGAAAATCAACAATCTTTAACCGTATGGTTGGAGAAAGAATTTCAATTGTTGAAGATGTTGCAGGTGTAACAAGAGACCGTATCTATGCTAAAGCTTCATGGCTTACAAAAGAGTTTAGTGTAATTGATACAGGAGGTATTGAATTAGAAAATGCTTCTTTTACAACACAAATTAAAATGCAAGCAGAAATTGCAATTGAAGAAGCAGATGTTATTGTATTTGTTGTTAATGGTCGAGAAGGTATTACTAAAGAAGATGAGTATGTAGCACGTCTTTTACAAAAATCAAGAAAACCAATTATTTTAGTTGTTAATAAAATTGATGATAATCAATTTAGAGATTATATATATGAATTTTATGCATTAGGTGTTGGTGATCCTATTCCTGTTTCTGGTTCACATGGGATTGGAATTGGAGATTTATTAGATCAAATTATTAATCAATTAGATTTACAAGATGAAGAAACTAATGAAGATGAAATCAGTTTTTCAATTATTGGAAGACCAAATGTTGGTAAATCATCTCTTACAAATGCTATTTTAGGGGAAGAACGTGTTATTGTTTCTAATATTGAAGGAACAACACGTGATGCCATTGATACACCTTTTGTGAAAGATGGACAAAAATATCGTGTTGTAGATACAGCGGGAATGAGAAAAAAAGGTAAAGTTTATGAAAATATTGAAAAATATTCAATTTTAAGAGCTTTGACATCAATTGAAAAAAGTGATGTTATTCTTGTTGTTATTGATGGTGAAACAGGAATTAGAGAACAAGATAAGCATGTTGCTGGATATGCCCATGAAGCAGGTAAAGGCGTTGTCATTGTTTATAATAAGTGGGACCTAGTTGATAAAGATGAAAAAACAATGCAAAAGAAACAAAAAGAAATCTATGAACAATTTAAATATTTAGATTATGCACGTATTGTTTTTACTTCAGCTAAAACAGGTCAAAGAGTGGATCAAATTTTCCCATTAATTCAAGAATCTTATGAAAATTCAAGAAAACGAGTGCAAACGAGCGTTTTAAATGATGTTTTAGTGGATGCACAATTAATGAATCCAACAACGACATTTAATGGTGGAAGATTAAAAATCTTCTATGCTAATCAAGTAGCAGTTTGCCCACCGACATTTGTTTTATTTTCAAATGATCCACAATATTTACACTTTAGTTATAAACGTTACTTAGAAAATAGATTAAGAGAAGCATTTGGGTTTGAAGGAACACCAATTCATATCATTTGTAGAAAAAGAGACTAAGTCTCTTTTTTTAACATTTATTTATTTTTTTCATAGTATATAGTGGTGATATTATGAAAGATAAAGATTTACTTGTAGATCGTGTATCTAAAAAAACAAATGTGAAAAAAGAAGATATTTTTAAATTAGCAAACGATTTACAAAAGAAAGATTTGAATAATGAAAAAGATATGAGAGATTTTATTCAAACGGTTGCAAAAGTAACAAATCAATCTTTAGATCAAAGAAAGATTGATAAATTGATTAAAATTATGCAAAATAAAGATGTTTTAAATGATGTTGAAAAAATGATTTAAAATAGTGTTGATTTAGTTAAAGTTTTTGTTATAATGGAGAAGAACTTCATTAAAAAGTGAAAAATGTTGTTTTAGGCCATTTTTAGATTGACTTATGATGTGAGTTTCTATATAATAGATTTTGCGGTTATGGAAAGGTGATTAATATGAAGTATAGTTTGCAGTGGATTATTAAACACAAAGGAACATTTGATTTTGAAGAAGAAATAACTTTTCCATGTGAAATGTTTGAAAAGTATGCCCATATTAACGGCCTTAAAGACGTCATCGTCTCAGGTACCGGGAATCTTGATACAAGAGATAAACGATTATATGTTGATTTAAATATTAAGGGAACAATGATTCTTCCGTGTGCGTTAACGTTGGAAGATGTTGATTATCCATTTGATATCGATTCGACGGAAGTATTTTCATTTGAAAAGCCTGATCCGCTTGAAGACGTTCATGAAGCAAAGAAAGATGTTGTTGATTTTACGCCTGTCGTATTTTCAAATATCATGTTAGAAGTGCCCATGAGGGTCGTAAAAGATGATGCTAACATCAAGGAATCAGGTAAGGGTTGGAAGATACTCGATGGTCAAGAGGATAATGATGAAGAATACATTGATCCAAGGTTAGCAAAATTGAAAGATTATTTTAAACAATAGGAGGATATAAAGATGGCAGTACCATTTAGAAGAGTTTCTAGTACAAGAAGAAATAAAAGAAGAACACATGATAAATTATCTGCACCAACTTTAGTTGTATGTCCAGAATGTGGAGAATACAAAATGTCTCATAGAGTTTGTAAACATTGTGGAACTTACAAAGGTGTAAAAGTAAAATAAGAAGATCACCCAAAGGGTGATTTTTTTTTACCTTTTTTTAGTTCACAAGAAATGTGAACTTCTATATTTTATTCACATCTATTTATTGAACAAGTGATTTAAAAAGTATATAATGGTGGTATAAAGTGGTAAAAGTGAATATAAAAGTGGTAAAAAGTGGGTGATAGTGATGTTCATGGGTGAATTTAAGCATTCAATTGATGCAAAAGGACGCTTGACGATTCCATCTAAAATTAGGAATCAATGTCAAGGTTCTGTTTATGTTGCCCGTGGATTTGATGGATGCCTTGCTTTTTATACAAAAGAAGAATGGGATCCGTTTTGTGCGAAACTCCTTTCTTTACCTTCTAATAAAAAAGAAGTTCGAAAAGCAATTCGTTTTACCATTTCAAGTGCATGTGAGTGCGAATTTGATAAATTAGGAAGAATTAACATTCCTACAAATTTACGCACTTTAGCACACTTAGAAAAAGAATGTGTCATTATTGGGGCAGGAAACCATGGTGAAATATGGTCACAAGAAAAATGGAATCAATATTATAATGACAATCAAGATAGTTATGATGATATTTTAGAATCTTTAGATGATTTTAGTTTATAGGAGGATTTTGAATGTTCAACCATGTTACAGTTTTATTAAATGAAGCAGTTGAAGGATTGAATATCAAACCAGATGGTATCTATGTAGACTGTACACTTGGAGGAGCTGGTCATTCAAGTTTGATTTTAAAACAGTTAACAACCGGCCATTTATATTGTTTTGATCAAGATATTCATGCGATTGAAGCTGCAAGAGAAAGGTTGGAGAAAATTGGTAATCAATTTACAATTATCCAATCCAATTTTAAAAATTTAAAAAGTGAACTCCATCTTCGTGGTGTAGAACATGTAGATGGAATTTTATTTGATTTGGGTGTTTCATCACCTCAATTTGATGATGGGGCTCGAGGTTTTAGTTATAACTATGATGCTCGATTAGATATGAGAATGAACCAAGAGGCATCTTTGGATGCACATTATATTGTTAATCATTATAGTTATGAACAACTTGTAGAAATTTTATATAAATATGCAGATGAAAAATTTGCAAAACAAATTGCTCGAAAAATTGAAAAGGAAAGAGAAGTACATCCTATTGATACAACTTTTCAACTTGTAGATATTATTAAAGAAGCAATTCCTGCTTATGCTAGAAGAAAAGGCGGACATCCAGCAAAACGTACTTTTCAAGCACTTCGAATTGCGGTTAATGATGAATTAAATGTTTTTGATATTGCTTTAAAAGATGCATTGGATCTTTTAAATTTAAATGGAAGAATCTCGGTTATTACTTTCCATAGTTTAGAAGATAAAATATGTAAATATACATTTAATGAAGTTTCAAAATTAAAAGATGTTCCTAAAGGATTACCAGTTATTCCTTTAGAAATGCAACCTAAATTTAAATTGGTTAATAGAAAACCGATTATAGCATCGGATGATGAACTGACTCATAATCATCGTGCACATTCAGCTAAATTGAGAGTTATAGAGAGGGTTATTTTATGAAAAAGAGAAAGACAGGATTTGAATCTTTTGCACAAGTGTTTTTAATTGTAACAATTGTTGTTTTTGTTTTTGGAATTATTATGGTTAAATCAGTTGAATCTTCATATAATAGAACCATTCAAAAATTACAAAATGAAATAGACACACTTGAATCAGATATAGATAGTTTACAAATGCAAAAACAAGAATTAGTTTCATTCAATCGTGTTGCTGAAGTTGCAACTTCTAAAGGATATACTTATCAAAATGATGCAACAGCATCAACAACAGGAGCTCAGCAATAATGAAGAAATACAAAAGTGCAAAGATAACGGGTATTATTTTTGCAGTTCTTATTTTTTCATTGGTAGTTAATATTTTATACTTGGGGGCAACGGGAAAACACTTGATCAGTAAAGAGAACATTGCCTCTTTTGCGAAAAATAGAAGTAAGAAAGAAGTTGTTGAATATGCTCAAAGAGGGCAAATTTATACAAGTGACCATGAAAAAGTAGCTGTTAATGTTAAAAAGTATAAAATTATTTTGGTACTTTCGTCTCGAAGAACAGGCTATGGTAAAAATCTTGCTTATGTTAAAGATGTTAATAAAACAGCTAGTCAACTAGGTCCTATTTTAGGAATAGATGTCAATGAATTAACATCTAAATTACAAACAGCAAAGGATGAAGGACGTTATCAAATTGAACTTGGGACAAAAGGAAATAATTTATCAGCGTCAGTAAAAAAACAAATAGAAGATTGTAATCTTACGGGAATAGAGTTTGTAGAGTCTAATTCGAGATATTATCCATTGGGTGATTTTTGTAGCTATGTTGTAGGGTATGCAAAAAGTTATAATGATCAAAGTGTTAAGAAAATGGTTGGAGAAATGGGACTTGAACTTTCTTATGATAAACAATTAAAAGGTAAAAATGGTTATAAGGTTTATCAAACAGACGCTAATGGATATGCTTTAGTAGATGGAACTTTAAGAGAGAAAGATCCAACCAATGGAAATGATCTTTATTTAACGATTGATAGTGGTCTTCAAAGAAATTTAGATTATTTGATGTCTAATGCTTATAGTGAAAGTGGTGCTGAAGTTGTGACTGCTGGAGTGATGGAAATTAAAACAGGAAAGATTCTAGCAATGTCAACCTATCCATCTTTTAATCCTAATGAAAGAAATATATCAACATTCAACAATTATTTTTTAGAAGGAACAATTGAATGTGGATCTGTTTTTAAACCATTTATTTATGCTGATTCTATTGAAGAAGGTAAATATGATCATAATGCTTATTATAATTCAGGAAGTTATAATGTTTATTATGGAAATAAATTAGTAGCCACAATTAAAGATCATAATGGTGGTCAAGGTTGGGGTACAATTACTTATGATCAAGGATTGTATCATTCAAGTAACGTAGCTATTTGTAATTTATTGGATCAAGGTTATGTTACAAAAGATGTTTTAACAGAGAAATTAAATGATTTAGGCTTTTTCCAAGGTGATACAATGGATGGACTTACATGTTCATCATCAATCAATGCTTATACAAGAAAAAATGCTGGAAGACTTGAATATTTAACGACAGGATTTGGTCAAGGTTCTACGGTCACTCCTTATCAACTTTTAAAAGCATATAGTGTTTTTGGAAATGATGGGAAGACGGTTCAACCACATATTGTAGATAAAGTTGTCAATCCTGAAACAAATAAAGTTGTCTATCAAGCAACACCGAAATATTCAAAACAAATCTTTTCAACAAATACAATCAGTCAAGTAAAAGATTTAATGTTAGGTGTTATTGAAGATGAACAAGGTACAGGGAAGATTTATCGTTTAGATAATGATGTTCGTATGATTGGTAAAACAGGGACAGGACAAGTTGTTGAAAATGGTGGTTATAGTACAACTTTATATATGCATTCATTTGTAGGGATTGCTCCTTATGATGATCCTCAAGTCGTGATGTTTTTAACTTTTAAATCAGGAGATTCATATGCTCAATATATGCCAAATATTGTTAAACAAACAATGAATGAAGCACTTCAAGTAGTAAATCGCTATAATGCTAAAAATACGACAGCAGTTGATCAAAGCTGTACTTTAGATTCCTATACAAATCAATCTGTTAATTATGTAAAATCTAAATTAGAATCAAAATCATTAAGTGTTCAAATTATCGGTAATGGAAGTTCTGTTATTGAACAATATCCACTTGCTAAAAGCAAAGTGACAAGTGGTGATAAAGTATTTATCAAAACAGAAGGAAAAGATATAACACTTCCTAATTTAATAGGATGGTCTAAAAAAGAAGTACAAACTTATGCTTCACTTGCTGGTATTCAATTAACGATTGATGGCACAAGTGGACATGTAACTGCTCAAAGTGTTGGCGAGAATACAGTTGTTCATAGCGGTGATAGTTTAACAGTAGCAATATCTTAAAAGAGGAATGATTCCTCTTTTTTTTCATAGTTTATAATGGTGAGATTTATGTTGTTTCAACAATCTGTTAATAAGATCAAAATCATTAAAATGTGTATTTATCTCATTGTTTTGGCGCTTATTTTTAAAGTGGGGTATATTCAAATCATTGATCGTAAAAATATTTATGATAAAGCATTAGAGTCTTGGCAAAGGTCTTTTCCTGTACAAGCTAATAGAGGGAAAATATATGATCGAAGTGAAAATGTACTGGCAACAGATCTTACAACTGCTTCTTTGGTTGTTGTACCGAGTCAAATAAAGGATCAAGCAACAACAGCTTTAGAATTAAGTAAAATTTTAAATTTAGATGTCAATGTTTTAAAAGAAAAATTAAATAAAAAGGTGTCGATTCAAAGAATTTCTCCAGAAGGAAGACAACTTGATAATCAAGTTGCAAGTAAAATACAAAGATTGCATTTATCAGGTGTTTATTTGATTAAAGATACAAAAAGATATTATCCGGGAAATAATTATTTAAGTCATTGTTTAGGTTTTGTTGGAATTGATAATCAAGGATTATTAGGATTGGAGTTAGAATATGATTCGTTTTTAAAAGGAAAAAACGGTTCGATTGATTATTATATGGATGCTAAAAGTCATAATTTAAAAATGTATCCAAGTCATTATACGTATAGTCAAAGTGGAATGAATATCACTTTGACCATAGATAAAAGAGTTCAAGATGTCCTTGAAAGAGAACTATCAAATGCTTATGATACGTATCATCCAGATGGTATTTGGGCACTAGCGATGAATCCTAAAAATGGAGAGATTTTAGGAATCGCCAGTTATCCTAACTTTAATCCTAATGATTATCAAAATGAGGATAAAGATATTTATAATCAAAATATTCCTATTTGGAAAACTTATGAACCAGGATCAACCTTTAAAATCATAACTTTTTCAAGTGCTTTAAATGAAAATTTATTTGATATGGATAAAGATACTTATTATGATAAAGGGTATGAATATGTTTCAGGCGCAAGAATCAAATCATGGAAAAAAGGAGGGCATGGCTTGCAGACTTTTAGAGAAGTTTTACAAAATTCATCCAATCCAGGATTTGTAGAAATTGGTAGGAGATTAGGAAAAAAGAGATTGTATCAATATGTTCAAAATTTTGGCTTAACTGAAAAAACGGGAATTGATTTACCTGGAGAATCATGTGGGATTATGTTTGATTATAAAAACTTTCATGAACTTGAACAAGCGACCGTTGCTTTTGGACAAGGCATATCTGTAACGCCCTTACAATTGGTAACTGCTATTTGTGCTTGTGTCAATGGTGGCTATTTGTTACAACCGCATATTTTAAAAGAAATCAGTAACAGTTCAAATAATGAAATTGTTGAACAAGTTAAAAAGAAAGTAAAAAGACAGGTTATTAAAGAAGAAACATCTAAAAAAGTAAGAGATGCGCTAGAAAGTGTCGTGACTGATGGTGGAGGTAGAAATGCTTATATAGATGGTTATCGTATTGGTGGTAAAACAGGAACGGCGCAAAAGGCGGTTAATGGAAGCTATGTTGGAAGTGGTTATATTCTCTCTTTTGTTGGCGTTGCTCCTATTGATGATCCACAAATTGTTTTGTATGTAGCAATGGATAATCCTAAAAACTGTATTCAATATGGTGGAACAACAGTTGCTCCTATCGCTAGAAAGATGTTTGTTGATATTTTACCTGCTTTAAATGTCAAAAAGGTAAAATCTCAAAGACAAAAATCATATTCTATAATGGATAAAAGAACAATCAAAGTAGAAAATTATATTGGTAAAAAAAGAAGTGAAGTTCAAAATATTTCTTTACGCTTTACTTTTGTTGGTAAAGGAAATAAGGTCATTGATCAATTGCCAAGAAAAGGTGAGTATGTTGAAGAAGGAGATACGATTGTTATTATGTTAGGGGAATAATATGTTTTGAGATTTGTAGATTCATATGATGATATGGGATATAATTTAAATATAAAATAACAAGTGTAAAGGAATTTAGGTGATAGTAATGAATTATGATAAATTTCCAAAAATAAATATAAGTGGATATGAAAATGAAGCTTGTACAGGCAAAACAGAAATAAAAAATATTTAGAAAATCTAGGACAAGAAGAAAATTATTGTTTAACTGTAGATTGTTATCCTGGCGTCGATGACGAAATCTTTGATTTAATTAAAGAAATTTATAAACCTGATTTCGTGATTAAAAGTGAAGATGTATTTTATGAAAAAGATGAGCTTAATAAAATGATGAACCCTTTTTTAACAGAAGATCGTGTAAGAGGAGTCATGTATTATGGAAAGATGGATGATCTTATTGATGATATAAAATTGGCTCAATATCAATCACTTGCTAGTCATAAAGGTAGAGTTTTGGTTTATGGTGTTGGAGCAAGTTACATTCATAAAGGTGATACTTTGATTTATTGTGATCTTGCTTGTTGGGAAATTCAATTGAGATATCGAAAAGGTATGCCTAATTTTAAACAAGATAATGATGATGAAGATATTTTAAAGAAGATAAAGAGAAGTTTCTTTATTGAATGGAGAATTGCTGATAAGCATAAAATGGATATTTTTGAAAATATTGATTATTTTCTTGATAGTAATCAAGAAGGAAACCCTAAAATTGTTACTGGAAATGCCTTAAGAAGTGCATTAAAAAAGACAACTCAACGACCATTTAGACTTGTTCCTTACTTTGATCCAGGAGTTTGGGGTGGACAATGGATGAAAAAGAATTGTGACCTTGATGAAAAACAAAATAACTATGCTTGGAGTTTTGATGGTGTTCCAGAAGAAAATAGTCTTTATTTTAGATTTGGAGATACACGTATAGAAATTCCAGCGATGGATTAGGCTTTGTATCAACAAGTAGAGTTGTTAGGAATGAAAAATTATTGTCGCTTTGGTGCTGAATTTCCTATTCGTTTTGATTTTCTAGATACAATTGATGGAGAAAATTTAAGTTTACAAGTGCAGCCTTTAACTGAATATATTAAACCTCATTTTGGAATGACTTATACTCAAGATGAAAGTTATTATTAGATTGTAAAGATGATGGTGGTGTCTATTTAGGTTTAAAAGAAGGTATTGATAAAAATCAAATGTTAACAGATTTAAAATGTGCTCAAGAAGGTCGTGTTTCATTTGATGCTGAAAAGTATGTCAATAAGTTTCATGCTAAAAAACATGATCATTTCTTAATACCTGCAGGAACAATTCATTGTTCTTCTAAGACTTGTATGGTTTTAGAAATTAGTGCTACACCTTATATTTTTACTTTTAAATTATGGAATTGGGATCGTCTAGTGTTAGATGGTTTACCTAGACCGATTCATATTGAAGATGGTGAAAAAAATATTCAATGGAATAGAACAACATCTTGGGTTAAAGATAATTTAGTAAATCATGTTGAAGTGATTCATGATGGAGATGATTATCTTGAAGAAAGAACAGGCTTACATGAATTAGAATTTATAGAAACACGTCGTTTTACAAGTAAGCATCAAACAGACCATGGATTTAATATGTTAAATTTAGTTGAAGGGCAAACAGCACTTGTTGAAAGTCCTAAAAATGAATTTGAACCTTATACAGTACATTATGCAGAAACATTTACTGTTCCTGCAAAGGTTAAAGAATATACCATTAGACCTTTAAATGATGAAATAATAAAAGTTATTAAAGCATATGTTAGAAATTAAGCGGGCAAAAGTCCGCTTTTATATTGCTTTTATTATCGAATATCGATATAATGAGGTTGAAATATTTATCGATATTCGATAAAAGAGGTGAGAAAATGGCGAGAAAAGAATTTGAAACATTAACTCCACAAATGTTTTATATTTTACTTTCATTATATGAGCCCTTATGTGGTTTAGAAATTATGGAAAAAGTAAATGAAATGACGGAAGGTGATGTTAGCGTTGGTGCTGGAACACTTTATGCATTGTTGCCACGTTTTGAAAATATAGGATATATTCAATTATTAAAAGAAGAAAATAAAAGAAAAATATACATAATTACTCAAAAAGGAAAAGAAAGACTTGAATTAGAAAAGGAAAAGATGCAAAAACAAATTATTTTGTTTATGAAAAAGGATTATGAAGATGAAATATAAGTATACATTTTTAAAAAATAGATTGTTTTATGATGAAATATTAATTCCTTATCTAGATAAAATGTCTAAAAAAGGATGGAATCTTGTATCAGTTAATTCATTTTTTAAGTTTGAAAAATCCTCACAAGTTTATAAATATCAAGTTGACTATAATCCATTAACGGATGACTATTTAGAAACTTTAGACCATTTAGGATATGAACATGTTTGTTGTATGCAAGATATGCATATTTATCGAAATGTTAATTTAGATGCGGAAGATTTATCAAGTGATGAAGATGTTTTATGTGAGGCAAAATTAAAAATGTTTAAACCATGGGCAATTGCTATGTGCATTCTTGCGGCTATGATCTTTTATGGTTTTACAAGTTTCTTTTCTTGGTTGTACCGTTTTTCTTGGGGTTCGATATTTTTAAATTTAAATGTTTGTTTTAGTTTGTTTCTTATTTATATAGGCTGTTTTTTATGGCTATTTGCAGCATTGTTTATTTATTTAAAGAGACGTGCTTTAAAGAAAAGAACATATTCTTATCAAAAGTTTAAATATTTAGATGGGTTTGTTCGCATTATTATAGATATTTTAGCTATTTTGATGATTGGAATGTTATTTGTCTTGAAAATGAATAACTTAAGTTCACTTTTAAGCTTTTCGGGTTATTTTATATTAATTACATTATTTGCGACAATTATTAATACAAAAATTCCTTTAATTAAAAATCCAATCAAAAAGAAAATAGCAGTGATTGTTTCTGTTGCTGTTTTTGTAGGAGTCAACTTTTTGTATAATGAAATTGATTTTTCGAAATTAGATAAACAAGAAATGACGTTCACTTTGCCAAAAAATAAAAGGATAGATGAAAATAATTCAAATTTACTTGTTGATACGACAACTTTTATTCAAAAAATCGGTAAAGATAAAGATGATGGAGAAGCAATTTATTCTTTTGAAGGTTATTATCAATGTTTAAATACTTTTGTTTCAAAAAATATTTTTAAAGAATTGGTTCTTGAACGTGAAAGACAAACAAGAATGCCAAGTGATAAAGAGATTGACCAAATCGTTGAAGAAAAAGGTTCATGGCGTAGCGATGAAATTGGGTATAATACGTATCAAAATGTTTTAAAGAAATTTAAAAAAAGAAAATCAATGTATTTTGATCAAGTTGTTGAAATTGGTCATTATCAATTAGGAATCAAAGGTAAAAAAGTGTTAATTGTATATGATGAAGATATTGATGATTTTTATCATCATTACATAAACTTTATACAAAAATAATGGAATATTGACAAATTTTTGTAATTATACTATTATAATTTTCAATAATAGAATCAAAGGAGAAATGTAAAAGTGGATTCTGCCCAGATAATGAATATCATATCATTAATCATTTTATTAATTTTATCATCGTTGTTTTCTTGTAGTGAAACAGCTTTTTTATCGGTAAGTAAAATTAAAATACGTACACTTGCTGAAGAAGGAAATAAAAAAGCAAAATTAGTAGAGTCTTTATTAGATGATCAAGATCGTTTATTAAGTGCTATTTTAGTAGGAAACAACCTAGTAAATATCGGTGCTTCGTCACTTACAACAGCAACGATTATGGCTATTTTTGGAGATGGTGCACAAACAGTTGCAATCGCAACAGGTGTTGTAACATTGTGTATTTTGATTTTTGGTGAAATCACGCCTAAATCTCTTGCTACTCAAAACGCTGATAAATTAGTTTTTGCTTTAGCACCATTTATTCGTTTTGTTTGTGTAATTACTAAACCAGTTGTTTTTGTATTGAATATTATTACAGGATTTATTATTAAACTTTTAGGTGGTAATCAAGAACATGGCCCTAGTTTAACTGAAGAAGAATTGAAAACAATTGTAACAGTTGGACACGAAGAAGGTGTTCTAGAAAAAGAAGAAAAAGAAATGATACATAATGTTTTTGAATTTGGTGAAACTGAAATCAAAGAGATTATGACACCACGTATTCATGTTGAAAGTTTACCGGATGATTGTACGTATGATGAATTAATGAATGTTTATCATGATGCACAGTATTCTAGATATCCTATTCATGATGAGTCTTTTGATGAAATTATTGGTGTTTTAAATATGAAAGATTTGTTGTTTATCGATATTGATAAAGAACATTTTGATGTTAAAAAGTATATGAGAGAGACTTTTGTGGTCTATGAATTTAATCAAGTCAATGATGTTTTTGCTTCAATGAGAAAGGAACATGCAACACTTGCTATTGTATTAGATGAATATGGTGTTATGAGTGGAATTGTTACTTTTGAGGATATTGTTGAAGAAATCGTTGGTGAAATTGATGATGAATATGATGATGCAAGTGATGATATTGTTAAAATCAATGATCATGAGTATTTAGTAGATGGTAGTTTAAATTTAAATGAGGTCAATGATGAAATTGATACTCATTTTGAATCGGAAGATTTTGAATCAATCGGTGGTCTTGTTTTAGGAGAGTTTAGTGGTGTTCCTAAAATAAAAGATAAAATTGAATTTCCAGGAGTTACAATTATTATCGAAAAGATGCATAAGAATCGAATTGAACTTCTTAGATTAATAATACATGAAATGAAAGAAGAGGAAGAAGGAGAGGAAAAACATCAATAAGATGCTTTTCCTTTTTTAAGGAGGCTATATGAAAACAACAGTTGAAATAAAAAAAATGGGAATCAATGGAGAAGGTATTGGTTACATTAATCGTAAAATTGTCTTTATTAAAGGGGCATTATTAAATGAAGAAGTAGAAATTGATGCCAAACAATACAATAATAAAAATTATTATTTTGGTGATTTAATTAGAGTCATTAAACCTTCACCAATGCGTGTTAAAAATCCATGTCGTGCGAATAAAGAATGTATGGGATGTAATTTATTACATTATGCTTACCCAGCACAATTAAAACATAAAAAAGATTTAATTAAAGAATCTTTAAAGAAGTATACAGAATTAGATCGTTCACAAATTAAGATTGATCAAATTATTGGGATGAATCAAAAAAATGGTTTCCTTACACAAGCCAATTTACCTATTGTAGATTTTAAAGGAAAAGTTACTTTTGGAATTTATCAAAGAGAAACAAAATATTTAACAGTGATGACAGGGTGTATGAAACAACATCCATTAATTAATCAAACATTATTACAATTAGAAGAAGTTTTTAATAATCACCAATGTAAAACATATAATGATAAATTTAGAACAGGTTTAAGATTTATTAAATTACGTGTTTTCCAAGATAAAGTACAAGTCATCATTATTACAGGGAAAGACGGTTTAAAAGATGAAGTGGTAAGTGATATTAAAAAACTAAAACAAGTCAATGGTTTATTTATGTCAATTAATACTTCTAAATATCAAGATTTTGAAAGTCAAGGTTATAAGAAGATTTTTGGAAATACGAAAGAAGAATTTATTTGTGATGGTAAAAAATATATTATGTCTGTTAAAACAACTTTACCAGATCATTTAGAATCTTTTGAAATTAGAAATAAGATTGTTAAAACAATGGTTAAAGGAAGTAAAAAGATTATTTCTATTAATTGTGAAAATGGTATTTTAGAAATGAATTTAGATCAAGAAGTTGTTGCTATTGATGAAAAGAAAGATAATATTGAAAGTGCTACTTATAATGCTAAATTATTAGGAAAAGAAAATATTAAATTTGTTTATGGTCAACCAATTAAGAAAATGGTTACTTTTGCAAAAAAGAAAGTGTATGATACAGTGATTATTCAAGGAGTCAATGGGATTTCTAATGAATTAAAGGATACTTTAAGACTTGGAAAAGTACAAACAGTCATTTATATGAATTCTTCAACATCTATGCTTGCAAAAGATTTGCAAGAATTATCAAAATATTATAAAGTAGAAGAGATCAAAGCAGTAGATAGTCATATGTATCAATCATATGTGACATCAATTGCTAAACTTACAAGAAAATAGGAAGAAGGAATAAAAATGGAATACGATTATACACCAAGAGGTGTCTGTTCAAGAAATATCCATGTAGAAGTTGAAGATGGGATTGTTAAAAATGTTATCTTTACAGGTGGATGTTCAGGAAATACTCAAGGAGTTGCTGCACTAGCAAAGGGTATGAAAGTTGATGAAGTTATTGAACGTTTAAAAGACATCAAATGTGGAGCAAAACCAACAAGTTGTCCAGCACAGCTTGCAAAAAGTTTACAAGAGCATGCTAAATAAGTGCTCTTTTTTTGTTTCTTTCATAAAATAAAATGGTGGTGTTATGTTAATTAGAATCAAAAAAATGCAGTTTCTAGTAGGGATTTGTTTGATTTTGCAAATTATTTTGTCTTCGTTATTTTTACCTTTTCATTTTATAGCGATGTTTTTATCTATTGTCATTATCATTTGGCAAAGAAGATTTTGTGTTTTACAGATTCGTTATCATTACTATGCAGTTATTTTATATATCTATAGGTTGTTTGTTATGCTTGTTTTAACGTATTCTTTTTTTGAAATGTTGTATTTATTTTTAACTTTATATGTTGGTTTGATTTTAATTTTATTATCTTTGAAAACATTTTTGTAATTCTTTTAATCAAGGATGATTTAGCGTATAATATGGAAAAAGGTGGTGGCAACATGATTGGTGAATTGAATATCTATAGTTGTTATAGTTTTCAAAATAGTACGATTTTGATTCAAGATTTATGTAAAAGAGCGAAAGAATTGCATATGGAAGCATTGGCTTTAACAGATATCAATAATATGTATGGTGCGATTGAATTTTCTAATGCTTGTCATCATTATGACATCAAACCTATTTTTGGAATGCAAGGGGATGTACTTATTGATCAAGAAGTTTATCCTTTTTTATTCTATGCAAAAGATCAAATTGGTTATCATGATTTAATGAAAATATGTAGTGATATTAATTTAAGTGAACGTAAAGCGATTGAATTAGAAAGATTATCTTTATATCGTGAACATCTTTTTATTCTTTCTGGATGTAAAGAAGGAATTGTTGAAAGGCTTGTTTTAAAAGAGTTAGAATCTGAGGCTTTAAAATATATTGCGTTGTTTAAAAAGATGTTTAAAGATAATTATTATATTTGTATTCAAGATCATCATTTAAAAATGCAATCATTTTTAAATGAACGTTTAAAAGCACTTGCCACTTTACAAGAAGTGAAAGTTTGTGCTTCGAATGAAGTACGTTATTTATATCCACAAGATGCTATAGCGGTTGATTTAATGCAAGCAAGTATCCATGGCGAAAAAATTGATCGAAATTATAAAGTACAAACAAATCAGATGTATTTAAAAGATGCTTATGAGATGTCTTTATTGTTTGATCGCGAAATTATAGAAAATACAAATGATTTGTTAAGAAGATGCAATGTCACTATTGAAACCAACCAAATGCATTTACCACACTATCCTTTACCTGAAAATGTGACGAGCCAAAATTATTTACAGCAACTTTGTATTGTTGGTTTAAAGAAAAGATTTAAAGGAAAAGAAGTTCCTAGAACTTATATAGAACGTTTAAAAAAAGAATTAAAAGTCATTGCTAAAATGGGGTTCAATGATTATTTTTTGATTGTTTTTGATTATGTAAGATTTGCGAAAACACATGATATTCAAGTCGGTCCAGGAAGAGGAAGTGCTGCTGGAAGTTTAGTGAGTTATGTTTTAGGAATCACGAATATTGATCCTTTAAAATATGATTTATTATTTGAACGTTTTTTAAATGAAGAGCGTGTTTCAATGCCTGATATTGATATTGATTTTCAAGATGATAAAAGAGATGAAGTTGTTAAATATGTTACAGAAAAGTATGGACAAGAACATGTTGGACAAATTGTTACTTTTGCTACCTATGGGCCTAAGGTTGCTTTAAGAGATTTAGGAAAAGTCGTTTCAGTTCCTTTACCTAAATTAGAAATGATGTCAAAGTATATTCCAACACAAGGAAAAAATCGAAAAACAGTAAAAGAAGTTTATGAATCTTCCTATGCTTTTGCAAGTATGGTCAATCAAGAAGAAATGTTACGAAAGATTTTACCGGCAATCTATCTTGTAGAACATTTACCACGTAATATTTCAATGCATGCTGCAGGGGTCGTTTTATCAGGAGATTGTTTAAATGAAGTGGTTCCTCTAACAAAAGGTCCTAATCAAAATGTATTGACACAGTATTCTAAAAATTATATTGAAAGTGTTGGTTTATTAAAAATGGATTTTTTAGGATTGAAGAATTTAACTGTAATTTCTGATATTTTAAAAAATATTGAAAAGTATGAAGGTGTTCATTTAAATTTAAATACGATTCCTTTAAATGATGAAAAAACATTTAAGATGTTATCAAATGGAGATACGTTAGGTGTTTTTCAATTAGAATCACCAGGGATGAAGAATTTATTTAGAAAATTAAAGCCAAGCAGTATTGAAGATATTGGAGCTGCCAATGCTTTATATAGACCAGGACCTATGTCACAAATTCCTCATTATATTGCTCGAAAATTTCATCAAGAAAAAGTGGAATACCCACATGATGATTTAAAAGATATTTTAAAATCAACGTATGGTATTATTATTTATCAAGAACAATTAATGCAAGTAGCACAAAAAATTGCTGGTTTTTCACTTGCTAAAGCAGATATATTAAGACAAGCAACTTCTAAAAAGACACTTGGGTTAATGCAATCAATGAAAGAGGAATTTATAAGTGGTGCTTTAAAAAATGGTTATGAAAAAAATCAGGCGGAATATATCTTTGGATTAATTGAAAAGTTTGCGGATTATGGCTTTAATAAAGCTCATGCAATTGCCTATGGTTTAATTGGTTATCAACTTGCGTATTTAAAAGCTAATTATCCCTTATCTTTTTATGGAGCAATTCTTTCTAATGAACAAAATAGTGATGTTCATAAAATGGAATATATTGCAGAAGCTAAAAAATATCAAATTAGAATTTTACCGCCATCCATTAATTATTCTGAACATTATTTTAAACAAGTAGAAGGTGATTTACGTTTTTCTTTATTAGCTATTAAAAATGTAGGACAGGCAGGTTATCTAGCAATTGTTGAAGAAAGACAAAAGAATGGCTTGTTTAAAGATATTTTTGATTTTGTTTCGCGAATGGAAGGAAAGAAAATCACGAGTTTAATGTTAGAAAGTTTAATTGATGCGGGTGCTTTTGATGAATTTGGACTTAATCGTGCGACTTTAAAAGCTAATTTAGAAAAGATTACAGAGTATGCACATTTAAAAAATATGATTGGTATTGATGAACCACCTATTTTAGAAATTATTAAAGAAAATAAAATGGTGCGTTTAGAATTAGAAAAGAAAGCGATAGGTGTGTATTTAACACAACATCCTTTAGCTTATATGAAACAAAAAATCAATCAACCAATTCTTGCAGTCGCAAATTTAAATGAGTATGTCTCAAAAAATGTGAGAGTATTATTATCTTTATTAAGGGTCAAAGTGATCGTTGATAAAAAAGGAAATGAAATGTGTTTTATTGAAGGATTTGATGAAACAGGAAATGTTGAGGGAGTCGTTTTTTCTTCAACGTATCAAAGATATAAGACATTATTAGAAAAAAATAAGATTGTATGTATTGAAGGAAAGATGAATTATCGAGATAAGCTTTCTTTAGTGGTACAAAATGTTAAAGAAGTAAATGAGGTATAAAATGGAAAAATTAGTTGTAATAGATGGGAATTTTTGGTTATTTAGTTGTTATTATGCAACAGCTGCTATGGGGAATTTAATGGTCAATAAAGATGGTGTACCAACCAATGCAGTTTATGGTTTTGCTAATAGATTAGAAAGTTTATTGAAACAAAATCCTGAGTATATTGTGGTTGCTTTTGATGCAAAAGGGAAGACTTTTAGAAGTGAGCTATTGGAAGAATATAAAGGGACAAGAAAGCCAACACCGGATGAACTTGTTTGTCAGTTTTCAATGATTAGAGAATATTTAGAAGCTCATCATATTCCTTATATTGAAAAAGAGGGATATGAAGGTGATGATATTATTGGAACGATTTCTAAAAAAGCGTCAAGTCAAGGCATGGAAGTAGCTGTTTATACAAATGATAAAGATATGATGCAATTGATCGATTCAAATGTTAAACAATACAAAAAGCCTCAAAAGACCAATGATTATGAAGTTATTACAGTTGAAAGTTTTAAAGAAAAATTTAATTTAGAACCTGATCAAATGAGAGATCTTTTAGGTCTTATGGGAGACAGTGCTGATAATATTCCAGGAATTCCAGGAATTGGTGAAAAAACGGCTTTGAAGTTATTAAATCAATATGGGACAATAGAAAATCTAAAGGAACATATGGATGAATTAAAAGGTAAAATGGGTGAGAAAGTTAGAACGAATATTGAATTGGGCCTTTTATCTAAAAAGATTGCCACAATTATAACAGATGCACCTGTTGAATTAGATTTAGATGCTTGGAAATATGAAGGACAAGAATATAATGATGATCTTGCAGAGTTTTACAGACGTTATGATATGAATTCTTTACTTAAAAGAATGTCTCTTTCTACAGAAACAAAACAAAGTAAACCTTTAGAATATAAAATTGTTGAAACTTTGCCAAATATTAAAAAGAATACAGCTTTAATTGTAGGAGTCTATGATACGAATTATCATAAATCGGCTATTTTGGGATTTGGTCTTTATAATAAAGATGAAGCCTATTATATTTCTTTAGAAAATGCTATGCATGATGAAAACTTTAAGTCTTTCTTAAAAGATGAAAAGATTGAAAAATATGGTTATGATATAAAAAAATGTATCAATGCTTGTCGTTGGCATGGATTAGAAGTTAAAGGGTATACTTTTGATTTACAGCTTGCTTCTTATATTTTAAATCCTTCTTTAAAAGATGAAATTAAAATCGTTTGTGATTATTATCAATATTTTGATTTACAATTTGATGAGGAAGTTTTTGGAAAAGGTGCTAAAAAACATGTTCCTGAAGAAGATGTCTTATCGAAACATTATGTTTTACAAGCTAAAGCAATTTATGAATTAAAAAATGAAGCAGAACAAAGATTGAAAAAAGATCAACAATTTGATTTATACAAAAATGTTGAAATGCCTGTAGCGTATATTTTAGCGGATATGGAATTTCAAGGAGCTAAAATGGATAAAGATGTTTTAAAACAATTAGGAGATACTTTTAAAGGACAAATTGATCAATTAGAAAAAGAAATTTATTTATTGGCAC
>ENA-ORTN01000600-ORTN01000600.1-human-gut-metagenome-genome-assembly--contig:-NODE-600-length-40454-cov-5.627813_pt1 | contig 40454 bp, 58 predicted proteins | sample MGYA00242070_ERZ509189 | MGnify/ENA primary metagenome ERZ509189 (study PRJEB26280, sample SAMEA2338821) | human gut metagenome | biome: human gut; feature: human-associated habitat; material: faeces...
ACGACAATAAAGTTGGCAAAAAGAACCGTCCCCATTGACAATCATTGACAACCATATTGACACAGGAAATGGAGTATAAAAGATGAGAAATATAAGATTAACAATAGAATATGACGGAAAAGATTTTAATGGTTGGCAAAAACAGCCTGAAATCAAGGGTTTGAACATATTTTGATTTTATTTCAAAGTAGTCCAAACCCTATATATTACTACATTTTTAATTTTCAACATATTTTCAAATTAACACAAAATATTTTGAAATTATTTTGCAAGGCTGAAAACGTGGCTGAAAAAATATTCAACTAGAAGTCTATTGTCAAGCCATTTTCTTTTAAATAATTATAAGATAAATCAATATGAGTTTGTTTAAATTTATCAAAAACATCACAATATACATTTAAAGTTGTGGACACATTTGCGTGTCCCATTATTTTTGCTAAAACAGAGGCTGGCATTCCTGCTTCAATACATCTTGTTGCAAAAGTATGTCTCAACATATGCTGATGTAATTTGAATCCATCGCCAATTTTGTATTGTTCACAAATATATTTAAACATCATATTAGTTGTATCTGTACTAATACAATCATTTTTTGAGTTACAAAACATCAAATTTAAGTCGTTTTTTATATAATAAGAAGATGACAAATATTCTTTAAAAATATGCTCTACGTGTGCGTCCATAATAATATCTCTTGTGCCGTTTACTGTTTTAGTGTATGAGCCTATCATTGCTCTTTCATTTAGACCACGAGTTATTGTTCTTCTAATATGAATTATTTTATTCTTAAAATCAACATCGTTAACATCTAATGCGTTAATTTCTCCCATTCTCATTCCTGTAAATAAACTAATCAAAAATTGATATTTATATCTGTATTTAGTATCTTCTTGTAATGCTTTTACAAATTGCTGTTGTTCTTCAATAGTAAATGCTTTTATCTTTTTGTCCTTAATATTGGAATATGGAATAGAAAATTCTATTTGGTCGTCTAAAAAATTATATCTTAAAATATTTCTTCTAACTGCAATTTTAAAAGTTTGATTTACAATCCCATATATTTTAGCTATAACAGAATTTGAATATTTGGTTATATATACAAAGAAATCTTTTAAATCCTTTTCAGTTATTTTTTGTAGTTCCATTTTTGCTATATAATGTGTTGATATTTCTTTTAGTGTTAATAATTTTCTATTATAAGATGATGGCTTTAATCTATTCATATTGTAACCTGTATCAATAAACTCTTTAGCAATATCATAAAAAGTAATTTTTGATTTATCAACATAAGTGTCCGTATTAAGTTCTGTGATGATTTTTTCTAATTTCAGCTTTACTTCTTGTCTTGTTTTTCCTGATATAGTTCTTCTTTTCCTTTTTCCGTTTTTATCATACATTTCAATAGTATATTCAGCAATCCAATAAGTTTTACCGTTTATTTCTCTTTTGAATATTGTACCTTCTCCGTTTCCACGTTTCTTGGCTGTACCCATTAAAAAAACCTCCATTTTTTCTTTGAATACCACTTGAAAAAATGAAAGTTTTTGTATATAATACAAAAGTAATCACTTTTTAAGTGGTTGCTCCTGGATAATGTGTGGTTGTCGCAAACAAATTAACACATTATCCTATTTTATTTTTTTTGTCTTTTTTCTTTTTGTGTATTCCTGTGAATAGCAAAGAAAGACCTCCAGTATATAAAGCAAGTCCAACTTTAGCTGCTGAAACTTCTTTCTTTTCGTTATTGTTTTCTTTTGGTAATTCTGTTTTATTTTCATTAGTATTTTTAATAGCTGTTTTTATAGTTTTAGTAGTATCAATTGTAGTTTTATGGTAAAGACTATTTTTAAGAGCTTTTTCAGGATTTTTAATGTAACCTATTCCGCTTTTTCCCATATGTTGGATTTATAGATTTTTTTACTGCTCTTTTAACTTTTCCTGTCGTCCTTGCTTTGATAGATTTCTTAATGTTTGGAGTTCTAAAACCAAATTTCATAATTTACACCTCTATTATTTAAAATTTATTTCAGCTTTTATAACTTCGCCTAAAATATGAAAGCTTTTACTTTCTAAATCTTTTGTAAATATTTTTATTGGTTGTCCATAAGAAAGGGCATTGTGTAACTCTATATAATCATCAAATATTAAGATTTTTCTTATAATATATTTATTATCAATTTCTATTAAATAAGTTCTTCCGTTTTTATATTTGTCTGTTTTTTCAATAATTGCTAAATCTCCAGTTCCTAAAAGAGGTAACATAGCATCGTCTTTTACTTTATATGCAAAATATTCTTTATTTTTTTCTAATTTGAAATTAGCCACAATATAGTTAGAGTCTGAATCTACCACATAAGTATTTTTTTCTTTATTATAGTTAATATCATAAACAACAGGAATTCTATTGTTTTGCTGATGTACAGCATCGTTAAAAAAGAAATCTGCCATATAATTAGTATAACCGCATATTTGCATTAATTCATCGTAAGTTGTTATTCCTTTTGATGCAGAGGCAATTTTTTCTAATATTTTTGGTTTGGGTGGAACATCTAATTTCATATTTATATATTGCGATAAATAAGTTCTATTTACACCTGAATAGTCTGCAAATTCGTGTTGAGTAGGGTAGGAGTCATTTATTCTTTTTATAATAGCTCCAAATTTTTCTTTATCAAACATACGAAAACCTCCTTACTTTTATTAGTATATCGCAACTTACAAAAAAAATCAATAAAAAAGTTAAAAAAATTTAACAAAAAGTGTTGACTTTTTTTTACTGAACATATATAATCACATTAGTTAAAAAAAATTAACCACAGATGAAAGGAGGAAAAAATAATATGGAAGTAAATGTGGAGGCAATTCAGGAGCTAATAAATGAAAAGTTTAGAGGCAATGTTTCTTGGTTTGCTGATGAAATTCAAGTTGACAAGACATATATTGCATCAATCCTAAATCATAAAAGAGAGGCAAAAAGCAATAAAATTATTGTAGGCATAATAAATTATTGCAAGAAAAATAACTTAAATTACGAGAGCTATATTATTTTTTTACAATAACGGTTAAAAAAAATTAACCAACAAAGGAGAATATAATATGAAAAATTTAGAAAATGCGACAACCACACAATTTTTTGAAAGGAGAAAGAAGAATGAAAGAGTTAAAAGATGATGTTTTTTACAGTCCAACAACTTTTGCAGAATTAAGAGGTTGCAGTTTACCAACAGCACAAGAAATATTTAATTCAAAAGATTTTCCTAGTGAAAATTTTGGAAAAGAAAAAACCGCTTTAGGAAGTGCAATAAGAGAATGGTACAGAAAAAAAAGAGTGAAAGGAGATTAACAAATGAAAGGTATTAAAAAAATTATAGAGTTTTTATTAGGAACATCAATTTTATGGATTCCAATTGTAGGCTCAATCATAGCTGAAAAATTATCAGAAATAATCACTATGGAACAAATAATGACAGTAGTATATATATCAATTCCAGTTTTACTTATATCAATTATAAAAATGGACATTGATGAGGCAAAAGAAGAAAGGAGAAAAAGAAGATATGCAAAAACAAGATAAATTACACGATTGCTATATTTGGCACATTATAACATTGGCAACAATGAAATATAAATTAAGAAATTTGAAAGGGGGAAAAAGAAATGTTTAATAGAGAGGACAAACTAGAAAATGAAAGACTAAAGGCGGAAATTGAAAATTATCAAAGTCAATTAAAAGTTAAATCTATGGAATATGACCAATTAAAAGACCAATATGTGCATAAAAATAATGAGTTAATTGATTTAGCAACACAAGTTTTTATGAGTTTTAGAAGACTTACTGAAATAGCTGAAAGAAATGACTACGGAGACCCTAAACAAAAATTAAGACAAATAAATGAATATGCACAAGAACAAAGAAACTATTATGCACAATTAACATTAGATACACCATACATAAAAAATAGAACTACTACCACCGACCAAAGCAATAAATAGTTCTATAAAAGAAAATTTATATAAATTCACTTCATTTGCATTTTATCACAAAATTAAATGAGGTGCAATAGAAAGGAGCAAATTTTGGGGAAACCAGTACAACGAAACAGATACAAAAGTAAAACCGTTAAAACTTGTGAGAATTGTATTAACTGTATGTATTTAGAAAGCGGAGATATGTTTTGCGATGAAAACGATAATTTTGCTTTAGTGTATGACGAATTTTGTCCAACAGAAAATTATATGTGGTGCAAAGGAAAGAAATTTGAAGAAAGATAGGAGGGAGAACATTGACAAGGGAAGAATGGCTCGAAGAAAGGAAAAAGGGAATTGGTGGTTCTGATGCAGCTACAATTCTTGGACTAAATCCATATAAAACAAGTATTCAACTATGGGAAGAAAAGACAGGAAGAAAACAAGCTGAAGATATTTCAGACAAACCCTATGTTCAATACGGTACAAAAGCAGAGGACCATTTAAGAGAATTGTTTAAATTAGATTTTCCTCAATATGAGGTTTCACATCAAGAAAATACAATAATAAAACACCCTACATACCCATTTTTATTTGCAAGTTTAGATGGACAACTTGTTGATAAGGAAACTGGAGAACTAGGAGTTTTAGAAATAAAAACATCTGAAATATTAAGAAGTATGCAAAAAGAAAAATGGAAAGAAAAAATTCCGGACAATTATTATTGTCAAGTATTACATTATTTAAATGTAACAGGTTATTCGTTTGCAGTATTAAAAGCACAATTGAGATATGACTACAACGGAGACATAAGGCTAGAAACAAAACATTACATAATTAAAAGGCAAGAAGTGGAAGAGGATATCAAACTATTATGTGAAAAAGAAATTGAATTTTGGACTAAATATGTTGAAAAAGATGTTGCACCACCATTAGTATTGCCAAATTTATAAAATGAAAGGAAGATAGAAAATGGAAAGAAAGGTATATTCATCTTATGCTTTCAAAGAAAATGAAAGAGAAATGATGAAAATAAATAGCGAAATTTATAACGAATTAAAAGAGAAATACAAAATATTAAAGGTTAGTGATATTGACCATAAAGCCCCAACTAAAGAAGAAATTGAGCAAAATGACGTAGTGTATTCAAGAAAGGCTTGTTATGGACACGGAGAATACAAGATTTATAAATGCCCTGAAGAAATAACAATTGATGAATTAGCATTGATATGTGATGACGGTAATTTATGTTTTGGGTATAGAGGAAATAAAAACTTTCTATCTGTGTCAGAAGATTAAAAAGGGAGGAAAAAGTAATGAATAAAGATGATTATATAAAAAAAGAACAGGCTTCATTTAGTAATCAAATGGACCCTGAATGCGTTGCACAAAGTCAACCTGCAAAATTAAATATTGTAGGAGTTAAATACGAAGATAAATTCGAAAAGAAAACATTTAGTGGTAGGGAATATAGTTATTATTCAGACATTGACCTAGAAATTGGAGATATAGTCGAGGTTCCTACTAGATATGGAAAATCTATTGCACAAGTTACTAGGACAAATATAGATGAAAAGGAAATAGAGAAAATAAAAGACTATATGAAAATTATAGAAACAAAAATTGACAAAGAACAATTTTTGAATGGAGGTAATGAATAATGGAATTAAAGGTTGAGGAAATAAAATCATTAGCACCTATTCAATTCAATTATGAAGATATAAAAAAGTGGGTAACGGAAAAAGCAAAAGAATATAAATCAGTGGTTTATACACAGGAAACAATTACAACTGCAAAATCTGACAGAGCTACATTGAATAAAGTAGCAAAGGCAATAAATGATGAAAAAATTAGAATAAAAAAAGAAGTATTAAAACCTTTTGAAGATTTTGAAAACAAATGTAAAGAACTTCAATCAATAATTACAGATGCCTCAAATTCAATAGATACTCAAGTAAAAGCATTTGAAGAAAAAGAACAAAATGAGAAAAAGGAACAAATAAAAGCTGTATTTGATGCTTATGTTGGCGATTATAAGGAATTGATAAATTTTGAAACAATATTCAATCCTAGATGGCTAAATAAAACATACACAATGAAGAAAATTGAAGATGAAATCAATCATTTAATTGTAAAAACAAATGATGATTTAAAAGTAATTGATAGTCAAATTACTAACGAATCTATAAATCAAGCTGTTAAAAATTATTATTTTAAAAATATTGCTGACTCAAGTGTACTAGGAAATGCTTTACAAGAAGGAATGCGACTTGATGAAAATAACAAAAAATTAGAAGAGCTAAAAAATAAGCAAAATATAACAAATAATTTACAAAATCATACGGAAAATTCACAAAATATAACAAAAAGTGAACAAAATGTATCAAAAAATGAAAATTTATTACAAATTGACTTTAGAGTTCTGGCAACCAAAGAACAGTTTATAAAATTAAAAGAGTTTTTGGAAACAAACAATATTGATTATAGGAGGATTTAAAAATGTCTAAAAAGGAAGATTGTAAATTTGATATTCGTTTAATAGAAAACGACGAGGAAACTTTAATTGATGTAAAGGCAAATAATAAAGAAAGTGTATTAACTGCATTAGCAGTGTTTGTTAAGGAATTAAGAATACACGGACAAATAGAAGAACACAAACTTAAATATGCGTTTAATTTAGGGCTAGGAAAAGACGAAAAGCCAAACGTACAAGTGAAAGAAATACATATTACAAAGGAAAATGAAAAAGAATTTAAAGAATTATTAAAAAAATTAACTGGGGAGGAAAAATAATTATGGAAAATGGAAAAGTTGAAATGAAATTAGAAGACTTTATGGATTTAATGGAAGAAAAAGAAATTTTAAGCAAAGAAAGAGAAGAATTAGAGGAAATATTAACAATGCTATTTGATAGTGCAAGATTAAGTTATAGCGATGATAGTCTATATTTTGATGCAGATGATTTGAACGGCTACTTAAAAGGAAAAGAAAGATGTCGTTATAATGCTACACTTAAAAAATTACAAGAGGAAAAAGCTCAAAAATCAAAAGAAAATAAGGAGGAAAACGAATAATGGAAAAATTAAATTTAGATAATGAATTGTTAAAACCTAGCTTATTTGGGAAAGGTAGGTAATAAATATGGCAAAATTAACTGTTGGAAAGTTAAAAAAAGCTTTAGAAAATGTTCCTGACGAATTAGAAGTTGAACTATGGAGCGATAGCGGAGTTGACCAAAGTGATGATGACAGCGAGGTTGTTATAGAAGATGCGTACAGGCATACATACGAATTAGAAAAGGGAAAACAATTTGAAGATGGCTCAAATAAAGTTGACTACTTTGTAATATATGCAAATTATAGAGATGAAAACGAAGAGGAGGAATAGAAAATGGCAGTTCAAAATAGTTTAGTAAAACAAAATCAAAAACAGACTTTTAGTGCTTTTCTTGCACAAGATGCAATGAAAAAGAAAATAAATGAAATGGTAGGAGGAGAAAAAGGACAACAATTTGTTACATCTATTATATCAGCAGTTTCAACAAATCCTCAATTAGCAGAGTGTGACAATGCGTCAATAGTTTCAGCAGCATTATTGGGACAGGCTCTTAACTTGAGCCCAAGTCCTCAATTAGGACAATATTATATGGTTCCTTTCAATGATAATAAAAGAGGTTGCAAGGTAGCACAATTTCAAATTGGTTATAAAGGTTATATTCAATTAGCAATCAGGAGCGGTCAGTATAAAAAATTAAATGTATTGGCCATTAAAGAGGGAGAATTAAAAAAATATGACCCACTTAATGAAGAAATAGAAGTGGAATTGATTGAAAATGAAGAAGAAAGAGAAAAGGCTACTACTATTGGTTATTATGCTATGTTTGAATATCTTAACGGATTTAGAAAAACGATTTATTGGTCAAAAGAAAAAATGGAGGCACACGCTTTAAAATATTCAATGGGTTACAGAGCTAAAAAAGGTTACACATTTTGGGAAAAAGATTTTGACGGAATGGCTTATAAAACAATGTTAAGGCAACTAATTTCTAAATGGGGAATTATGAGTGTTGACCTTACAATGCAAAAAGCTCTTGAATCTGATATGGCAGTTATTAACGATAATGGTACTTATGATTATATTGACAATAGCAATGATTTTGAAATGGAAACAGAAATTGTTTCAACAGATAATGAAGAAACGGAAACACAGGAGCCAGTTGACAATGGTAGCGACAATAATGTCGGTAGCAACCAAACTGAAGATGATACAAATTTCTTTTTTGATAAATAAAAAAGAGGGGAGATAAGAAAATGAGTAACAATAAAGATGCTTATTACTTTAGCCACGATGCTAATGCTTTAACAGACCCAAAAATATTGGCAATGAGATGTGATTATGGACTTGAGGGGTACGGTTTATATTGGGCTATTATAGAAATGATGAGAAATGAAGAAACTTACAGACTTAATTATAGCAAGAATACATTTAGAGCCATAAAATCATTAACTAATACAACAATTGAAATAGAAAAATATATAAACGATTGTATAAATGATTATGAACTATTTAAAGTTGAAGATAATAAGCTCTTTAGTAACTCATTATTAAGAAGAATGGAAGACTACGACCATAAAAAAACAATTAGTAGGGAAAATGGAAAAAAAGGCGGAGCTCCTAAAGGAAATCAAAATGCCAAAAAAACAAAAGAAAACAACCTAGAAACAACCCAAAACAACCAACAGGTTGATTTAATACAAGCAGAAACAACCCAAAACAACCAAAGTAAAGTAAAAGAAAGTAAAGAAAATAAAAATAAAGAAAATGAAAATACAGAAAAAATAAATTCTGCTGATTTGCTCCAAAAATATTTTATTGAATGTTTAGGCTCAACTAATTTAAATGCAATACAGGAATGTATATCATATTTAGACGATTTGCCTATTGAAGTTATAAGAATAGCATTACAAAAAACAGCTGATGCAAATGCTAATTGGAAATATACAAAAACAATTCTAAATAATTGGGTAACAAAGAAAATTGACTCTGTTGAAAAGGTAAAAATAGAAGATGAAAATTTTAAAAGCAAAAGAAATAATAGCTTTAATCAACAGGAAGAAATAGAAAAATTTTTAAAGGAGACTGAAAATGACTAATAAAGAATTTATTAACGTAATGAATAGATTACAAAATAATTTTAGTAAAAAACTAGACTCCGAAACTTATAAATTATATTGGAATGAATTTAAAGACTTTAGCTATGAAAAATTTAACAATGTAATAAACAAAATAATTCAAACAAATAAATTTTTTCCAACTATATCTGAAATAAATTCAAGCATTATTGATGATGAAAAAATAGGAAATTTAAACCTAAATAGTAGCTATTGGTACACTAATTTAAGAGAATTTTGCGACAGAGACGGAACACCATATTACGATATTACAAAAGGTCCGGACTTTCCTTTACCACCATATAAAGATTGGGAGAAAAACAAATGATAAATAAAAGAAAATACCCTAAATTAAATGGAATATGTGGAAAAGCAATTCAAAATAATTGGTGTTTAGGCTGTCAAAAGTTAGAAGATTATAATTTTACAGGAGTTAGTTACTGTAAATATGCTGATATTGGGAAGAAAGAACATCTTCCCGAAGTCGGCAAAATGGTAAAAAATTATAAACAATTAGAAATATAAATCAAAATTATTTGAAACGAACTGATGAATAAAAATAGGAGGTCCTGAAAAATGAAAATATATTTTAATATTCCTGGAAAGGTACAAGCGAAACAAAGACCAAGATTTACAGGTAAATTCGTATATATACCAAAGCAGACGGTAGAATATGAAAATTGGATTAAAACCTGTTTTTTAAATAAATATAGAGGAATGCAACCACTTGAAAATCCTCTAAAAGTAAAAATTATTGCTTATTATGAAATACCAAAAAGCACAAGCAAAAAGAAACAAAAACAAATGTTAGATTGTGAGATATTTCCAACAGTAAAACCTGATACAGATAATATTGCAAAAAGTATTTTAGATTCATTAAATAAAATTGCTTATATTGATGATAAGCAGGTTGTTAAATTAGAGGTTGAAAAATATTATTCACAAATTCCAAGTGTAGCAATAATGATTGAAGAAATAGGAGGAAATGAAAATGAGTAAAGATTGGCAAGAAAAAACAAAGATAGATGATATTACAAAATGGACAATTGCTGTAAATGTTATAATTGCAATTTTTAACATTTATGTAGCAATAAAAACTAAACAAATAAGTTATATTACAATTTCAATATTATTTTTTACAATAGCTTGTATTCAATATTTAGATGCAAAGCTATTAAAAAGTAAAGATTATTTAATACATATTAAAAATGAAATTATAGACAAACAAGAAAAAACTATAAAAATATTATTCAAAGAGTTAGAAAAGAAAACAAAAATAATTGATATAGAAAATATAAACGTTCCTGAATATTTTAAGAAACCAAATAAAAAGAAAATGGAAGAACGAGAAAAATATTTCAGACAAAATTCAAAGTTTGAGGCTCCTATAATAATTGACCAATATAATAATCTAATAGACGGCTATACTTCATACTTAATTGCAAAAAAATATGAATTTTCAACGGTGGAGGTGCAACAAAAATGAAAAAAATGAAATATAGTGTTGATTATAAAAGGGAAGTTTTAGCAACTGGTTATTGCTTTGGACTTCTTTATTACATATTAAATTTAGGATTGCACCCTACTGCATATATAAAAATTCCAAACAATTGTAATATTGATGAAAATGAGATAGATGTTCACGGAGGAATAACTTATTCAGATGATTGTTTATGGGTTAGTGAAAATCAAAAAATAGACGGTCATTTCATCGGTTGGGACTACGGACATTATGGAGATTATGGAGGCTATGAAGAATTATTGCCAAAGGATATTAGAGTTGGTGGCAAAAAATGGACAACTGAAGAAATATACAAAGAATTAAGAGAGACTTGCTATCAGATTCAGAAAATGGGAGGCGAAAAATGGAAATCTACAAATTGTGTTACATAGACGGTAACAAAGCTTGGTTTACAAACAATTTTGACAAACAATGGGGAGATGATTGGGACGATGCACCATACGAACATAATGCAGGAAGTCCCTATGACCATTGGAGCGAATTGATAGAAGATAACGAAGACATAATCAAAAGAAAATGGAAACATCACGAAATAAAACATAAAGTATTATATTTTGAAACAGACGGATTTAGTGAGATGTTACCTTGTGACAAATACATAAATAGTCCATATTCAGTAGAGGCAATAAATAAACAAGAAGTTCCGTGGTTAATTGCAGACGGATTCGAAATATTTGCAGGGACAACCTATGAGAATTTTATTGACATTATAGAAAAACACAACGGAAAAATATTTTTACCAAAGGAGGAAAGTTAAATATGTCAGATGAAGAAAAAAAACAAAAAGTACAGGCAATTGCTGATGTAATTCAAAATTTATTACAACAAGTTGATATATTTACACAAGTGTTAACAAAAGAAGATTTTGAAATATTAGAAGAGGCAAAAAGCTCATTAAAGGAAAAGATAAGTTATAAACAATCGGCAATGCCATTATTATTTGCAATTGGAGCTGACCCTGATACAACTGAAGATGAAATGAAACTAAAAACAATAAATTTACTAATAGAACTAATAAAAGCAAGAATTGAATTCAGGGAAGAAATGCTAAAATTACAAGAAAGCAATCAAAAGAAACAAGATGCAATAAATTTATTTAGAAATATGGGTATGTTATAGGAGGTATTTCAATTGGAAAATAAATATTATAATAAAATAATGACTAAAAAAGAAATGTCAATTGATGAAGCGGAAACAATAATTGACGATATGTATCAAGATAAATATAAAATAATGTCTCAAAAAACAGATGCAGGAGTTACAATTGATTTAAGTAAGCTAGATGAAATAACGCTCACGAATTTAGAATTTGCGAGCGTAAGAGCATTAAGAGAAATACAAAGTTTAAGGCATAAAATTGAAAAACAGGAAAAAGAAAATACTGATTTAAAGGAATTATATATAAGAGTAGCAAGAAATTTCGAAGAAAAAGGCAAAACAGAAATGGCTGAATATATGTTGGCACAAATACAGGCTGTTCCTACATTTACTACTTGGGAGGAATATACAACTTGGGTAAGCAAAGATAAAATTAGAGAAAAAATAAAATGGGTAGATGAACAAATGCAAAATCCTGAAAAAGAGCAGCTATATTCCAATTATAGATACACAAAAAATATTCTAAATGAATTACTAGAAGAATTGGAGGAAAAATAAATGAGTAATTTTAGTAAAAAATTAAGAGATAATCAAGATAAAGCAGTATTAAAACAGAAATTTGGAAAAAATCCAAAACATAGATGCCCAGATTGTCACAGATTTACATTTTGGGTAAGTGATGAAAACACAAAAAATCAATGCATATGGTGCAAAATAGAAAATGAAAAAAAGGAGAAAGACAATGGCTAAAAATGTATGTTTAGATTGTGGTTATTTCCTTAATTGTAAATTAGCAAGCGAACATTTAACATATTGTCAAAAATTTGTAAAAGCACATAGAACAATAACAAAAATTGAAAGGAGAAACGACAATGGAAGAGACGAAAAGTATAGATGAATTCAAAAATTATTTAATAGGACAAAAAGAGGGCTTACAATATGCGTTAGATATGACAATGGTACAAGTAAAAAGTCTCCAAAATGGTATTGATTTAATAGATGAAAAATTAAAAAATATTGAAAAATAAATATTTGGGAGGTTGCAAATGAAGATTGTTAGCTTTGATGAATATGTAAAAGAAATATGCAAAAATTGTATAAATAAAAATACGGATTTGTGCGAAATACACAGAACAATAGATAATAGTGTGTCATGTGCGTATTTAACTGTAAATTATCAGGACACAAAAGAAAAGGAGGAATGATTGCCGTGAGTGAAAAAAAGATTGAGATTGACGAAACAACACTATCAGTTTTGGAACAGGTAATTAAAGCCGGAGTAAATGAGGGAATTCAAAAAGGACTAAAAGAGTATGATTTAAAACAAAAAAATAAAATGAAAATAAAATATGATAAACGATTAAGGAACACAAGATTGCTACTAAAAAATTATAGGTCCTTTGTTGAGCATTGCAACAATGCTAGATATTATGTTGAAAACCCCATAAAAAAAGAAATATCAAAAAATAATATAACAGTACAATTATTTGATGATTTATATAATTTACAGGACGATGCTTTTGTTGTTTCAAGTATTTTAAAGAGTAAAGAGAAAACAAAAATAATACTAGACCATATAAATATGTGTTTAGAGTTCTTTGCACAAAAAGCAATGAAAACTAACAATCAAGAAATGATGAGAAGATATAATGTAATAGATAATTTATACATAAAAGAAAAAGCGATGTCTTTTGAAGAAATTGCAGAGCAAGAACATATTAGCACAAAAACAGTTAATCGAGACAAAAATAAAGCTATTCAAGAACTTTCGGTTTTAATTTTTGGAATTGACGGACTAGATTTATCATAATGTAGATGTCTAAAAGATGTCCTTGACCGTTCATTTTAAATATTATAAAATGATACCGTGCAAAACTAAAGTAAAGTGTAATATCTTTTTGGAATAATTGTATTCTTCCTTTGAGAAAGCCTATTTGTGTAAAAGCAAGTGGGCTTTTTATTATGCAAATGAAAGAGGCAGATGTATGAAAGAAAAATGTTTGAAATTTCAATGTAAAAATTGCAGGGACTATTTATTGTGTTTTAGAAAGGATAGTCGCAATGAAAATAGAAGAAATAAAAATAAACAAACTAAAGCCAGCAAAATACAATCCAAGAATAGAGTTGAAAAAAGAAGATGAAAGTTACCAAAGAATAAAATCAAGTATTGAGGAATTTGGGCTTGTTGACCCATTAGTTGTAAATAAAAGAAATATGACAATAATTGGAGGTCATCAAAGGTATAACATCTTAAAAGATTTAGGCTATGAAGTAGCGGAATGTATTCTTGTTGATTTAGATGAAAAACAAGAAAAACGATTGAATCTATCATTAAATAAAAATTCAGGATTTTGGGACGAAACAAAACTGGAGGAGCTATTTAATGAGCTAGAATTATCGCAAGAGGAATTATTTGCAACAGGATTTTCAGCTGAAGAAATAGAAAATCTAAAAACTGATTTTATAGAAGATTTATTACAAGAAGATTTTTCAGATAAAGGCACAAATGAATTAAATAAATTTGCAATGACTTTTAACATTGACAAAGTTTATGAAGAAAAGTACCTCACTTATGTTAAAAATTACGGAAAAGAACAGTTAATCGGCTTAATGACAGCCGAAGTTTTAAGGGAGGTGCAATAATATGCCAAGTTGTGGAAGTCAAATATTTTTATGTGATGTTCCTGTAAGATTTGATACTTACAAAGGTTGCTCACATAATTGCAAATATTGTTTTGTTCAAAGGAAAAAAGATATTTCAGACATCGACAAAGGAGAAACCGCAAAAGCACTTACTAATTTTATAAATGGACACAGGGGAAAAGATTTAAATTGGTGTGATTGGAATATACCTCTACATTGGGGAGGAATGTCAGACCCTTTTCAGCCTGCCGAAAAACGATATAAATTATCTTATGAGTGTTTAAAGGTATTTGCAAAAACGCAATACCCTTTTATTGTTTCTACAAAAGGTCGTTTAGTAATTGAACCTGAATATCTTAATTTATTAAAACAATGCAATTGTGTTGTTCAAGTTAGTATGGTTTGCTCTCAATACGATAAATTAGAATTAGGAGCTCCAACTTACGAGGAACGATTGGAAATGGTAAGTATATTATCAAAAAATGTAAAAAGAGTAATTGTTAGAATCCAACCATATATGACACAAGTATTTCAAGATGTAAAAGATAATATGAAAAGATTAGCTGATGCCGGAGTATATGGAGTTGTTGTCGAGGGTATGAAATTTGCTAAAAAAAGAGCAAAACTTATAAAAGTCGGTGGCGATTTTGTTTACCCTAAAGAAGTTCTGAAAAGAGATTTTATTCAGCTAAAAGAAGAGGCTCACAAATACGGTCTAAAATTCTATTGTGGAGAAAACCGATTGAGAACTCTTGGCGATGCAATGTGTTGTTGTGGAATTGAAGATTTAAAAGGATTTAAAGGCAACACTTATAATATTTGCCATTTAATAAATAACAAAGAGACAGAAATAACTGCCTCAATGAAACAAAAAGGAACTGCTAATATAATTGGTAGAACATATCAAAAAACATTAGGAAAACTGAAATTTGAGGGACAATCTTTTGTTGACGGAATGAAAAATGAATACATTGCAAAAAAAGATGTTTACGATAAAATTTTCGGTAAATCGTAATAGAAAGGGGTGTGGTGTATTGATGTGAATATTGAGGAAATAAAGAAAGATTATAAAGCAGGAATACCAAAAAATGAAATAATCACTAAACACCATATCACGCTAGGACAGTTAAATTATCAAATAGTTAAAAATAAGTGGAAAAGAAGAAAGCGAAAAGGAACAAAAGGCAATAAAGGTGGACACGGAACAAAAGGCAATCAAAATGCAGTTGTTACTGGAGCTTATTCGAAATTATCTAATAACTGTTTTACTCCTGAAGAAATGGAACTATTTAATACACCGATAGAAAGCCAAAAAGAAATACTTGAAAAAGAAATAAGAACTCTTGAAATTAGAAAATTTAGAATATTGAATAAAATTCAAGAAATAAAAAATAAAAACAAAGATTTAACTATTACTAGAATGTCTAAATATGGAACAACAACATCTACCGAGGCAGAAAATACACAATTACTAATAATTAGGTTGGAAGATGCTTTGACAAAAGTCCAAGAGGCAATAAGGAGGGCATCGGATTCGTATCATAAAATGGAACTTGAAAATAAACGATTTGAATTTGATACAAATAAGGAAAAAGACAATCAGGACGAACTAGATAAGTTGGACGAAGTGTTGAAGAATATAGGAGGGGTTATTTGATGAATGATAATTTTTTCTCCGAAAAACAACAACAATTTTTAAATAATGCCGATAGAAGATGGAATATAAAATATGGAGCAACGAGAAGTGGAAAAACATATTTAGATTATTATGTAATACCCAAAAGAATTAGGAGTGTAAAAGGAAAACAAGGCTTAATCGTTATTTTAGGAAATACAAAAGGAACATTACAAAGAAATGTTATAGAGCCATTGCAAAATATTTGGGGAACAAAGCTTGTTTCTGATATAAAATCAGATAACACGGCTTTTTTATTTGGCGAAAAATGTTATTGTTTAGGTGCAGACAATATAAAACACGTAAACAAGATTAGAGGTGCAAGCTTTAAATATTGCTATGGAGATGAGGTCGCAACCTGGAATAAAGATGTTTTTAATATGGTAAAGTCAAGATTAGACAAGCCATATTCAAAATTTGACGGAACTTGCAACCCAGAGGGACCGTCGCATTGGCTTAAAAAGTTTCTTGATAGTAATGCAGATATTTATCAACAAAAATATTCTTTGTACGACAACCCATTTATAGACAAAGACTTCTTGCATAACCTAGAAGTTGAATACACAGGAACGGTCTTTTTTGATAGGTTTATTTTAGGAGAATGGAAAGCAGCGGAAGGCTCAATATACAGATTATTTGCAGACAATACAGAGCAATTTTTAGTTGATGAAGTAAAAGAAAAATTGATGTTAGTATCAATAGGAATTGACTATGGAGCAGGAGCTAGTAAAATAAAATTCGTTGCAACTGGAATTACTTATGGTTTTCAAAATGTTTATATATTAGATGAGTACGATTTACAAGAAATCTATGACCCTCAACAAATATATGAGCATTTTTTATTATTTTGGCGAAGAGTTTATGAAAAATACGGAATGTGCCAATATGCTTTTGCTGATTATGGTGCTTTGGGAAATGTTATAACATTAGGTTTAATTAGAAGATGTCAAAAAGAGAAAATTCCTGTTCAAATTGAGGATTGTGTCAAAGGACACATAAACGACAGAATATTTTTGAGTAGTACCTTAATGGCACAAAACAGACTAAAAATATTAAGAAAAAATCAAATAATAACAAAGGCTTTTCAAGATGCCGTATGGAACGACAAAAAGCCTGATGAAAGACTAGACGACGGAACTACTGATATAGATAGTTTGGACGGCTTTGAGTATTCAATAAATAGTTTTTATGAAAATTTAATAAATGCAAGGAGATGAAAATATGAATTTACAACAATTTTTTGTAAGTAAGGGTTATGATATATCAGAAAAATTAAATTGGGACAAAAATATTGAATTATGGGAAAGTTGGTATAAAGGAAAAGTACGAAAATTCCATAATTATTATATTTATAACGGACAAAAAAAGGTAAAACGTGAAAAAAAATCGCTACAAGGTGCAAAGAAAGTAGCGGAAGATTGGGCAGATTTATTATTTAATGAAAAAGTAAAAATAAGTCTTGATAATGACGAATCTACAAAAGCATTTAACAAAATATTAGAAAAAAATAACGGAGTTGTAAAAATAAATCAAGGTTTAGAAAGAAGTTTTGCTTTAGGAACTGGAGCATTGGTTGTATCTGTTCAAAATATGAAGATAGACGAAACATTAAATACAATTGATGTAACAGAGGCAACAACAAAAATTCAGTTTGTTGGAGCAAAGAAAATATACCCTTTAAGTTGGGAAGATAACGAAATAAAGGAATGTGCATTCGTTACATATAAAACGATTAAGGGAATAAATTATGTGTTTATAGCTATGCATATAATTAACGAGAAGGGCAATTATGAAATACAAAATTATAAATTTAAAACACAAAATAGAAATTTAATTGAAACAACAGACGATGAAAAAGAGGGATTTATTGAAAGTTTTGACACAAAAAATAATATTCCTTGGTTTACAATTATAAAGCCGAATATTTGTAATAATATTGATAGTGATACACCTTTTGGAATTTCAGTTTATGCAAATTCTATTGATGTATTGAAAGAGCTAGACGATGCCTATAATGAGCTTGGAAACGAGCCTATTTTGGGAAGACGAAGAACTTTTATTTCTGAAGAAATGATGACTTATGATAACGGAAATGCAGAATTAACTTTTGACCCTGAAGACATTTCAATATATAAAATGCCAAAAGGTTTTAATAAAGATAGTATGATACAACACGATAGTGAAGATTTAAGAACAGACAAGCTACAAGATGCCGTACAATTTCATTTAAATATATTATCTGCTAAAGTTGGTTTTGGCCAAGAAAGATATAAATTTGACGGAGCTAGTATTCAGACAGCAACAGGAGTAATAAGCGAAAATTCAGATATGTTTAGAACTCTAAAAAAACACGAGCAAGTATTAGATATTAGTTTGAAAACAATGATTAAAGCTGTTGCTTATGCCTCTACTGTGTTTGGAAATGATAATATAAAAGCAGAAAACATTACAATTGATTATGATGACAGTATTATTGAGGACACAGGAGCAAAACAAGTAAGGGCTCAATCAGAGGTTGGAGCAAATTTAAGAAGTAGAATGAATTATATGAAAGACATCAGAGGACTAGGAGAAAAACAAGCACAAGAGGAGCTTGATTTAATAGACTCTGAAAAATTATCTAATCAAGAATTATTTGGATTTCCTGCAAGTGAAACAAAAATAGATAATAAAAAAGAAAAAAATGAAGATGATGACGATGACGATGACGATAACAAGAAAGACGACAAAAAGAAGAAAGAAGAAAAAAAGGAGGAATAATAAATGTTACCTCCAGACTTTTTGGAAAATTTAGAAAGTGAAGCAATAAAAATATATAACAATTTAGAATTAGACATAATAAAAGAAATTGCTGAAAGAATTTCAAATGTTGGCTATGCTAATACAGTTGTTAAAAATGATGTAATGATAGCTCAAGAAATGGGAATGTTACATCGTGATATTGTTAGTTTAGTTGCTAAATATAATAAATCAAGTTATGAAGATATTTTGAGAATATTTGAAGAGGCAGGAGCTATATCAATACAAAATGACGATGATATTTATAAATTAGCAGGACTAAATCCTATAAAATTAAAACAAGACAGGTCAATGATGAATTTCTTAATTGCATCAGCACAAAAAACGAATGGTAATTTACAAAATTTAGTTATGACAACAGCAAACACAAGTCAGTTAGAGTTCCTAAATGCAATGAACACCGCATATATGGAAATTTCGACAGGTACAAAAAGTTATTCTCAATCAATAATTGATGCAATAGATAAAATAAGTTCAAAAGGAACAATGGTTGAATATCCGTCAGGACATAAAACTTCGGTTGAAAATGCAACAAGAATGAACATAGTTACAGGAGTCAATCAAACCTGCGGAAAGCTCCAACAAATGAGAGCTGAAGAAATGAACTGGGACTTAATGGAACTAACTGCACACGCAGGAGCTAGACCAAGCCACGCAGAATGGCAGGGAAAAGTTGTTAGTTTGAGTGGTAAAAAAGGTTATTTAAGTTTAAAAGATATTGAATACGGAGAAATAACTGGATTTAAAGGAATAAATTGCTACCACGATTGGAGACCATATTATGAGGGCTCTGCAAGGACATATACTCAAAAAGAACTTGAAGAAATGAAAAATCAAAAAGTAACATATAACGGAAATAAAATAACAAAATATGATGCAAGTCAAATTCAAAGACAAATGGAAAGACAAATCAGACAAGACAAGAAAGACATAGCAGGGTTACAAGGAATTTTAACCTCTAATAACAAAGATATTGATGTAAACGATATTCAAGCAAGATTAAAACAAATGCAAAATAAATATAATATGCATAATAGACAACTAAATGATTTTATTTCTCAAACAGATAGTATAAAAGACCGTTCAAGGCTTGTTGTTGGTAATACAAAAAGCGAAAATATGTTGAAAAAAATAGGAAAAAATGATATAATCATTAGAGATAAAGCACAAGGAAAAGAAAGGTTTGAAGTCTCTGAAAAAGTATTTTCAAGTGTAATAAAAAATGAATTGTCTGGAATAAAATTTCCAATTGCTCCTGAATATAATTCGAGAATTAGAGATAATGGAAAAACAATTGCAACGGTTTATCATTGGGGAGAAGTAAAAGAAATTAAAGCGATTTATATAGGCAAACAAGATAAAGACACAAAAGAGTTTCTTATAGATACATTATTACACGAAAAGCTAGAGGCTAAAATACTGATTACAAAAACAGATAAATATCAAAAATTGAATAGTATGAGTGATGAAAAAAGGCACGAATACATTAATAATGTTATTAAGAGATATTTCAAAATGAAAGGTTGGAATTATGAAAATACTTGATATGATTGAAATAGAAGAAATTCTATATAATGGAAGTAAAGAAGAAATTGAAAATATTATAAAAGAATATAAAATTTCATATAGTTATAATGAAAAGAATAAAAGCTTTGAATTTGATAGTATGAAATTGCTTGAAAAAAGTAGAGGTTATGGCAATAATGATACACCAAAATGCGTAGAATATTTTGGAGCTACTTATAAAAATTAAATATGTTAATTAAAGGCACAGAAATGTGTCTTTTTTTATTGTCTTTTTTATTGTTGCAGACCTTTAAAGAACAACAAAATATTACTCTCATCTACTGGAGATATAAATAAGTAGATTGCACAATGTCAGAGTGAACTGACCTTAAAATTAAATCTGTGTATATAGAAAGGGGTCTTTATGGACGAAGAATTAAAAGAATTATTTGGAGACAAAGCTTTATCTTATGATGATTTTACAAAAGCAATTGAAGGTAAAGGAATGAAACTTGCCAACCTATCAGCTGGAGGGTATGTTGCTAAAAATAAATATGATGAGGACTTAAAGAAAGCAAAAGCATTAGATTATAAGAAAAAGTTTGAAGATTTACAAGCATCAATCGAGGGAGATGATGGAGTAAATGCTAAATTGAAAAATCTTACTACTGAACGAGATGACTATAAATCTAAATATGAAACTCTAAATAAAGATTATTCAATACTAACTGCAAAAGATAAAGTAACAAATGCAGGAATAAAACCTGAATTTGCGAAATTTGTTGCTAGTGAAGTATTAGGAATGACATCTGATACTATTGATTTTGATACTGCTTTAAAATCATATAAAGCAAAGAATCCGCAATTTAATGTGGAAACAACAGTTGTCAGAAAAAATTCAAGTGTTGATTTGGGAGGAAAAGAACAAACAAATCAAAACGAAACAAATCAAATAATGAACGATTTAATTCGTTCTGCAAGAGATTAGCAAAAAGCTAGTCTTTTTTAATTTTAAAAATTTAATTAAATGGAGGTAATTTATTATGGGACAAATGATTTCAAGAAGTAATGCAGAAACTTTAATTGATGAACAAGTTTCAAGAGAAATAATTGAGGGAGCAGTAAAAAGCTCAAAAGCGATGTCAATGTTTAGAAGATTACCAAATATGACATCAAATAAAACTAAAATGAGGGTATTAGATGCTTTACCATTAGTTTATTGGCAAGGTAGCGACAATGCTAGAAAACAATTAACAAAAATGGCTTGGGACAAAAAATATATAAATGCTGAAGAAATGGCAGTTATAGTTCCAATTCCTGAAAATGTATTAGATGATGCAAGTTATGATATTTGGGGAGAGGTAAAACCAAGAATTCAAGAGGCTATGGGAAAGAAATTTGACCAAGCCGTATTTACTGGAGTTGATAAGCCAACAGGATTTAGAGCAGATTTATTAACATCTGTTTTAAATGCAGGTGCAACAATTACTCCTGGTTCAAACACATTGTATAAGTCAATTTCTGATGCTATGACAAAAGTTGAGGAAAGCGGTTATAATGTAAACGGATTTTTAGGTGGAGTTGACCTAAAAGGAAAATTCAGAGAAATGGTTGATACAACAGGACAACCTATTAAGGGAACAGAAATCGACACAATGGCAAAAGCTTTTGTTGATAATGGAGCTTGGGACAAAACTCTTGCACAATTATTAGTCGGAGATTTCCAACAAGCAGTTTATGCAATTAGACAAGATATAACATTCAAAATTTTAGACCAAGCAGTAATTCAAGACCCTGCAACTGGAGAAATTTTATATAACCTAGCACAAGACGATATGGTTGCTTTAAGAGTAACAATGAGATTAGGTTGGGAAATTCCAAACCCTATCAATTCTCTACAACCTGATGAGTCTGTTAGATTCCCATTCGCAGTTGTATTACCAGGAACTTATACTGACCCAACTGTAAATGTAACATTCAATGTTAAAGATACAGCTTCAACACCTGCTAATATTGAGGGTGCAAAAGTTAACTTCAATGGTCAAGTTGGTTACACTAATGCTTCAGGTAATGTTGTATTCAAAGCTCAAAAGAATTCAACAGGTTTATATAGAGTAACTGCTGAAAATATGAAACGTGATGTAACTGATGAAGTTGAAATCGCAACAAGTGCAAAGACAGTAAATGTTTCATTAGCCTTAAAATCATAAGGAGGTATAGGGTATGCTTAAATATATAACCGATACAGAATACAAAGAGTTGTTAGGTACGAATAGCATACCTAGTAACTTTAATAAATTAGTAATTGAGGCAAGTGCATATATAAATCATCATACAAGCAATAGAATTGATGTGAATGATATACACGAAAATGTAAAATATGTAACTGCCTTAATTATAGAGAAAATAAACAAAGCTGAAACAAAAATTGAAGAGATTGGAAACCTAAAATCACAAAATATTGAGGGGTGGAGTGAAACATATAGCACCCCTGAAGAAATTAGAAAAGATTTAGAAGTTGAAAAATTAGATTTACTACATCAATATTTATGGAATGTAATCGGCTCTGATGGACAACCTCTTTTATATTGTGGGGTGTTGTGATGAATAAAAGGTTTTTTATACACTCTATTACAATTTATCATTCTAACGATGATGAAACATTCACGAGAATGGTTTTTAAGGCTGTTTATTTTAGACACAATAAAAAGTCTAATATGATTGATAAACGGACTTGAAAAAGGCAGTTCTGGAACAATTTATATACCTACTACACAGGAGTTAGAAATCGGAAACGATGATATTGTGGTTGTTGGAACTCCAGTGTTGTCTGTAAAAGATTTTAACGAAAAAACTGTGAAATATGTAGATAATGTTTCAATTAAAAAGCTCTCAACTATAAATGATGATGTAAATAGTGAGTTTGTTGAAATATATCAAGACAATACTATTCAAAAATATAGGGTAGTAAGTGTTGAAGATAATAGAAAGGGCAATTTACAACATTACAAGTTGGGAGTAAGTGAGTAATGAGTAGTGGTTACAAAGTTACTGTAAGTATGAATAGCAATAAACAAATTGAAAAGAGATTAGGAATACAAGATGACGGCGAGGCAGTGAGATTTCTTCGAGATGATGTTTATAGACTATATGAGCCGTATGTCCCAAGAGAGGCAGGAGGCTTATATAGGCAAGTAAGTTACCCTGATAATCATACAATAAAACATAACGAGCCATATTCTCATTATCATCATAAAGGCAAAAAAGCCAAAGGTCCTTCAAGACCAAAGGGAGTAAAAAGAACAATATCAAATGAAGATATGAAATATCAGGGAGCTCCCAAAAGAGGTCCCGAATGGGAAAAAAGAATGATGAATGATAGAGGAAAAGAAGTCGAAACAGACCTAGAAAATTTTATAAAAAATGGAGGTAAATAATATGGCAGAGGAAAAATCACAAATGCAGTTAATAAAAGAATATATTGAGACCTGCCCTTTATTGAAAAACAATAAAATCAATGTAGATTACTTAAATTCGAAAGACTATAGTTATTCAATAGACAGAACACCTGTAAATCCTATATTTAAGCAATATAGAGACGGCGGAAAAATATATCAAATTGCATTTGATTTTAGTATTACATTTCCAATTGGTAGTAAAGCACTTTTAAATTTGATAAATTCTAAATTTTGTGAAGATTTTATGCAATGGGTTGAAAATCAAGATAATAAAAGGGTGTATCCGGAAATATCAGGAGCAAGGTCAATTACTTGTACCTCTCCTGGTTATGTATTAAGCAAAACGGAAACATCAGCAATTTATATTATTCAAATGAATTTTAAATATTATAAGGCTAGATAGCCTAAAATTATACAAGGAGGTAAAAATATATGAACGCAGGAGATATTTTAAATAGAGCTGATAAAGTTAATTTTATGGGCTTAGCAGACAATGCTCAAGCATTTAATAGAATGCACGGTTTTACTGATAGCGGAAAATCTTCTAATGCAAATACATACGATAGAAGATATGTAGATGAGGAAACTGAAAGAAGTGACGTAACTGGTTATGGAACTGAAATTGCTTACGCATTTGATGAAATGGTGGACGACCCTGTTCACGCAGTTTTAGTTGAAGTTGCAGACGATGAGATTAGAGGTAAAAAAGTAACAATCGTAACTGTTGATTTCTCAAAGCCAGTTGAAGGAGAAACAAATACGTTTGAGGCAAGAAAAAGAGTATATTCAGTTATTCCAGATGCTGACGGAGATAGCACAGATGCCTACACATATTCAGGAACATTTAAAGCATCAGGAAAAATTATAAAGGGTACTGCTACATCTTCAGACAATTGGGAAACTTGCTCATTTACTGCTAATGCTGAATAATTTGAGTTTTAAGAGGCTAGGTCAAAATTACTAGTCTCTTTTTTATTTTATAAAAATGGAGGGATTTTAATGAAAATTTTAGGTATAGAATTAGATTTTGATTTTGCAGATGCTGACGATTTAGAGAGATACGAAAAAGCATTGCCAAAAACACAAGAGGATTTAAGCAATATAAAATGGAACGAACAAAAAGCAAGTCTTTCAGTTAGACAGTTTTGTGATGTAATATTCCTTTTCTTTGATGAAATCTTTGGAGACGGCACATCTCAAAAAATGTTTAATGGAAAAAGAAACTATCAAAAATGTTTAAATGCTTTTAAAGAGATAATGGACGCAAAGAAATCACAAGATGCAGAAATCGACAATTCTTTAGAATATTTAGAACAATATTCTCCTGATAGAGTAAAAAGGAGCTAGTAAGTAATGAACTTATTACTTGATAAATTATCTACTATTTTACAGCAGAGAATAGGAAATGTTGAATTTAATACCGATTTTCGAACAGGAATACTATTTGAAATGCTAATGCAAGATAAAAATTTAAAAAAAGAGGCTAAAGTTATACAAGCCATAAGATTGTTTTACCCTAAACCTGAACAAATTACAGATTTAGAGAAAGCAGTTGAAAACATAATATGGTTTTATACTTGTGGAAAAAGTGAGTTTGACAAAACTCCTAAAGACAATAAAAAGAGTAATAAAAAAATCGTCAAAAAACAACAAGAAGATAAAATATACGATTACGACTACGACGACGGATACATTTATAGTGCTTTTATTCAACAGTATAACATCGATTTACAAAAAATAGATTATCTGCATTGGTGGGAATTCAAATCAATGTTTAATTCTCTAAATAAAGACACAAAAATAGTAGAGATTATGGGGTATAGAGCCATCGACCTTGGCAAAATCAAAGACAAAGAAGAAAAGGCAAGATATAAAAAATTGAAAAAAATATATAAATTACCAGATATGAGAACGGAGGCTCAAAAAGAGGCTGATTTCGGTAGTGCATTCTGGTAAAAGGAGGGAACAAAAATGTCAGATGGTTCAGTTGAGATTGAAGTTGGTCTAACCAAAGACCAATTTAATAAAGGCTTAAAATCTGTAAAAAGTGATTTGGACTCCTTAAATAAATCATCAGTAGGAAAAGTTTTTGATGGAATTTCAAAAAGTTTGTCAGCCGTTGGAGATATGGCTATAAGTGTTGGAAAAAAACTTACAATTGGTTTAACCACTCCACTTACAGCTTTAGCAACGGCAGGTATTAAATATAATGCCGAAATGCAGACATATAACACTAGATTGACAACATTACTAGGTAATGCCGAAAAAGCTCAAGCTACATTAAATCAAATAAAAAAAGATGCAGCAGCCACTCCTTTTGATGTTGCAGGACTAACTCAAGCTAATTCGTTGTTGATTTCCACTGGTTTAAGTGCTGAAGACTCAAGAAAAACAATCTTGGCTTTGGGAGATGCCGTTTCTGCATCAGGTGGAGGAAATGAAGAACTACAAAGAATGGCAGTAAATTTACAACAGGTAAAGAACGTAGGTAAAGCGACTTCACTTGATATAAAACAATTTGCTTTTGCAGGAATTGACGTCTACGGAATGCTTGCAGATTACACAGGAAAAACAAAGGCAGAGCTACAAGATATGGAAATTACTTGGGATATGTTAAATGGTGCATTGATAAAAGCAAGTAGTGAGGGCGGAAAGTATTTCGGAGCAATGGAAAAACAATCAGAAACAATTAACGGTAAAATATCAACATTAAAAGATAATTTTAGTGCAATGACAGGAAATTTAACATCAACATTGATTCCAACAGTTAATAAAGTTATTGACACTGTTAGTAGTTTAATTTCAAAATTTAATTCATTAGACCCATCTGTGCAAGCAAACGCAATGAAAATTGTAGGGTTTGCAGGAGCTTTGGGACCTGTTCTTATAGGAGCAGGAAATTTAAGCAAAACTCTTGGTACTGTTACAGGGAAGTTTAGCGGACTTGGTGGAAAAATATCAAGTGGAGCTAGTGCTATCTCAAAAGCAGGAAAAGGGTTTTTAAATTTTGGTAGTCAAATTACAAATGGTTTATCAACTGTATTTAGCGGAGGGGTTTTTGATAAATTAGGTGCTTTCTTTTCAAATGGCATTAGTAAGGTTTCTGGTATAGTTTCAGGATTTGGGAGTAAATTATTAGTTCCATTTCAAGCACTAGGTGGAAAGTTAGGAAGTATTTTAAGTCCAATAACCAATACTTTAAGTAATTTCGGCGGTAAAATCGGCGGAGTATTTTCAAAAATGACCGGAGCTATTAGTAGTGCTTTCCCAAATGTGTCAAAAGGTTTAGGAAAAATAGCAGGAGCTTTTGGCGGGGCATTTGAGGGAATACTTGGCAATATAGGAAGTTTCGCAACAAAATTTTTACCTATATTTACAAAGGCTTTTGGAATAAGTGCAATTATAGGAGTTGTAGTTGCAGGACTTGGAATGTTACAAAATACATTTGGAGAACAAATAAATAACATTTTAACAATGATGACTACACAAGGACCTATGATTATAACAAATTTTATAACAGGAATTACATCAAAATTACCTGATTTAATTGCAATGGGTGGAACATTATTAAATAATTTGCTTTTAGCAATAACTGCAAATATGCCAGCTATTATTAGTGGTGGAATTGAAATTGTGGGAGGTTTAGTTACAGGTATTGCTGAACAATTACCTACACTAATTCCAACTGCAATAGAACTTATTATGACAATTTTTAATTCATTAATAGAAAATTTACCAACCATAATAGAGGCTGGACTTCAATTATTAGTTAGTTTCATTCAAGGTATAGTTAATGCAATACCTCAACTTATTCAAATGTTACCAACAATTATTACTACAATATGTGATGTTATAACAAGAGAATTACCAAACATAATTCAAGCAGGTATAACAATTTTAGTTAGTTTAATACACGGACTTGTTGATGCAATACCTCAATTAGTCGCAATGTTGCCTACAATAATAAATACTATTGTTACAACATTGATTGAAAATCTTCCAGTTATTATTGATGCAGGTATTCAAATATTGATTGCTTTAATAAATGGTTTAATAGAGGCAATTCCAATGCTAATTGAGATGTTACCTCAAATTATAACTACAATAGTAACTGTACTTGCACAAAATTTCCCTAAAATAGTAGAGGCAGGAGGAAAAATAATAACTTCATTGGTTGCAGGTATTGGAGCTTTACTTGCTAAACTTGGCGAGGCAGCAGGAAAAATAATTCAATCAATTGGGAATGTTTTAAAAGAATTGCCAGGCAAGGCTCTACAATGGGGTAAAGATATGATACAAGGCTTGATTAACGGTATAAAAAATATGATTAGTAATGTTGGTAATGCTGTAAAAGGTGTTGCAGACAAAATAAAATCATTTCTGCATTTCTCAAAGCCTGACAAAGGACCTTTAAGAGAGTATGAAAAGTGGATGCCTGATATGGTAAAAGGTTTATCAAAAACATTAAAGGCAAGTTCTCCAGAATTATATAAGGCAAGTAAAGATTTGTCTGAAAAAATCGCTAATGGACTTGATTTAACTAATGTTTACGATAAATTAAGTGGAGCAGTTCAAGTCGAGGCACAAAGGTTGAATACAAACCTTACAAGTAATCAGCTAATAAAAATTGAAAGAGACGATAAAAAACAATCTACATTGCAAAGCATTGATGATAACAAGGAAATTACTGTTAATGCAATTACAAAACTTGATAGCAAAGTGTTGACAAGTTCTGTAAATAAAGTCAATGCAAATAGAAAGTTACAATATGGTTATTAGGAGGTGGAAAAATGGCATTGTTAATTCACGAAAATTTTGAATTTGGAAATATACTTGCAGGAGGCTACAATATTCAAGAAGATAGTGCAGACAAAATATCAGTTCAAACAATGGGCGACGGTAGTGTTCGTACTAATTATGGAAAAATGGACAAAACATATATAAAAATAACATTTGGACAAATGACAATAGCACTTGTAAGAGAATATTTGCAACATTTTCAAAAACACGAAGATTATTACACTTATTATTCAATCAAAAGTGGAACAATGGTAACAAAAAAGTTTTCTGTTACTGCTCCTGATTTATCAATGTTACTTTCTATTGATGACGGTTGTATTGATGAATGGGAAGTCGAGCTTTCTCAAATAGGGGAGGTTTGATATAGATGATTGATTTAAGTGATGTTATAAGAAAAGCCTACGATATAAGTACCGTTCAATACGATAAAATAAGAGTAGGCAATAAGGAATACCCTATAAATAATGTTCAATATTGCGATGATTGTTACGAGGACGGAAACATTTTCGGAACTGCAATCGCAAGAACATTGGACTTTGAAATTGAAAATATTGTCGATTTAGAAAGAAAAGAATTTGAATATTTAACAGGAATAAGAATTGAAGATACAGTTTATTATATTTCTTTGGGAAATTTTATTGTTACAGATGTTGAGCCAGGAGATACAACATCAATAAATAAAGTAACATCTATGGACTATATGCTAAAAACAAATATATTATACGAAACAAATTTAAATTATGCTAGTAAAAGTGTTACTATATTAAATGTTTTAGAAGAGGCTTGCCAAAATGCAGGTCTTGAATTAGCAACAAAAGATTTTGCTAATAAGGATTTTATTGTTGATAGTAATCAATTTGAAACAGATGCAATTATTAGACAAGTTATAAGAGCAGTAGCTCAAATTTCAGGAACTTTTGCTAAAGTAAAAGCTGATAATAAATTGCATTTCATTACTCCAAAAATGATTGATAGTAAGAAATATACCGTTAAAGAAATACACAGAATGCCAGTTGCAGACTTAACAAGGTTAAAAATAAGAACTATCACAAACGATTTAAAAGTTTTGGGTATAGACAAAGAATCCACGAAACAAGTTGATGAAATGCTAGTAAGGTCAATGAACAATATTTCAGTAAAGAGATTAACAACAAATATGAATGAGCCTAGCTTGGAAAAACAAAGCGATTATACGGAGTTAGTATTAAAAAGAAATACACACCCTATAAATGTTGTTAGTTTAGGTATGAGTCAAGTTGAGGGAGAGAATATAACTCTTCGAGATGAGGACAGTATTGCTGAAGACGGAGAAAACACATTGACAATAAATGATAATCCTTTTGCTTATACACAAGATAAGCGAGAGGAACTTATTGTTGCACTTTTCAACAAAGTTAAAGGTTTTGCTTATACTGCCTATGAAATAAAAGGACAATGTAAGCCATATTTGGAAACAGGAGACCCAATTTGGGTATTAGATTCGAACGGTGCAGTAACATCATCGTTCTTATTTAGATTTACATTTAAAAGTCCAAATGGTTTGGAAAGCGAAATGTCTGCTCCGTCAATAATAAAATCAACAGTTGATTATCAAAATGTGCCAACAGATTTAGAAAGAATAAGAAAAACTGAAATTATTGTTAATAAACAGCAGGGAACAATAGATGCGATTGTTGAAAAACAGACAGAGGACGGAAGTAAAATAAATTCTCTTCAAATGAATGCAGAGGAAACAACTGATACAATAGAAAAAATTATTGAGGACTATCAAGAACAAATCGCACAATTAAAATTGACAATTGAAGGACTTAAAGTTTCGGTTGATACAAAAGGTGGAGGCAATATTTTTGCATATTCAAAAGAAAACTGGGACGAAAGAATTACAGAATATACAAATACAGATTTAAAGCAAAATTCTATTTCAGGTTTAGGGTATGAGTTAATTATAGGAACAACAAAGCAAGTTGTTCAATTAAAAAATGGGACTTATACAATAAGTTTCTTATATAAAAACACAAATAGATTAGATAATGCACGAGTTATTATAAATGAGGAGGCAACAACATTAGAATATACTGGCAATGAATGGGCTGAATTTTCAAAAACAATTGAAGTAACCTCAAATGATATTGCAATAAGTTTTTATACTGATACTAATAATGCCGTCTATATTGCTGATTTAATGGGGAATATAGGAAATGATAAATTGACTTGGGAACAAAACGCAAACGAAACATATACAGATACAGTTCAAATTGGAAAAGGTATTCAAGTAAATAGTAGCGAAACAAATACATATACAAGAATAGATAGTGACGGAAATAGGGTATTTAATAGGGCAACAGGCAATGTAATATCAGAATTTACTGACAAAGGAATGGAAACTCAAGATATGGTTGTCAATGGTAAAGCAGAAATTGCTGGAATGTTAATTCAAAAGGTTGGCTCTCAAACGTGGCTTTCTAGTTTATTGTAGAAAGGAGAAAAGCAATGGCAACTAGTGGAAGTTTTGATACAGGCGGTTATAATGGAAAACATTTAACTTTTAGTTGGTATAGGTCAAACACTCCGAACGGAGCTGATAATTATTCAGATATAACTTGGTCGCTTGTTGGTGCAGGTGGTAGCGGTTGGCATATGTCAGGAAATTTCAAGGTTATTATTGACGGAGAAACTGTTTATTCAAGTTCTGACAGAATAAAATTATATAATGGTACAACTGTTGCGTCAGGAACAAAAAGAATTTATCACAATAGTGACGGTAGTAGGTCATTTAGTGCTTATGCTGAAGCAGGTATTTATACTTATGCAGTAAATTGTACTGGTAGTGGAAGTTGGGCAATAGACTCAATTCCAAGATATTTAAGTAGTATAAATATTTATAATAATGGTAGTGCTTTAAATTCTATAAGTGTAAAATGGACCTGTAACCCTAGAAGAGATTGGACACAATATTCGCTTAATGGCGGAGGGTGGACAGATGCAGGAGACTCTGTTGCTAGTGACGGAAAGAGTGGTACATTTAATATTGGGGGGCTTGCTCCTAATACTTCATATAATGTTAGAGTTAGACTGCGTAGGGCTGATAGTGGTTTATGGTCTGAAAGTGGAACGATAACTATTACAACTAAAAATAAAGCTACAATAACAAGTCCAAACGATAATTTTAGTGTTAATAGTGGAAACGCATTAACAGTAAATTGTAATAACCCTAGTGGAAATCAAATTGCATATTTCCTTGATTGTCCGAGTGGCACTAGAAGATTAACATCAGGAAAAACAACAAATACAAGTTATACTTGGTCGGCTGCACAAATATTGTCTATGCTACAATATTTTACAACAAGTAATTCAAGTTCAATAAAAGTTGGTGTAATTACTTATGGTAACGCAGAATATTATAGCGAAAAAGTAGGAACTTTAAATGTAGTAAATAGCAATCCTACATTTAGTAATTTTACTTATGAAGATACAAACGCAACAACAATACAATTAACAGGTGGAAATCAAGCAATAGTAAAAGGTTATTCAAATGTAAAAGCAATTGTTTCAACTGCAAACAAAGCCGTAGCTAAAAATTATGCCTCAATGAGTAAATACAGGTTGGTTATTGGAAGTAAACAATTAGACATAAATTATTCAAGTAGTTCAAGTGTAAATGGAACTATAAACAAAGTAGACAGCAACATTTTTAATATGTACGCAATTGATAGTAGAGGAAATTCAACAGTAAAACAAATTTCTCCTAGTAGGTATTTAGATTATACAGATATAATTATAAAACAGGCAAGTGTAATAAGAACTGGAGGAGTTGGTTCTGAGGTTACCCTTGCTTTTTCTGGTGCATATTGGGGTTATGGTTTTGGAGCTATGAATAACGCAATTACATCTTGTTATTATGAATACAAAACAACAACAGCTAGTTCGTGGACTAGAGGTGGAAATTTAACACCAATCATTGAGGGAAACAATTTTGCATTTGAGGGAACTATACGAGGAGATGCCGGAGCAAACGGATTTACAATAACAAAGAGCTTTAATATTAGAGTTGTTATTAACGATAGATTATCATCATCGACTTATACAATGACTTTAGGAACAGGAACTCCTGGAATATCAGTCCATAAAAATGGAGTTGGAATTAATCAAATGTTTGATACTAATAATAGCAATGCATTACAAGTTGGAGGAGGAGCAAAAGCAAATTATTTTCAATCAACAACAGTTCCAAATCTTCCAAGCGGAGCTGATAGTAGAGAATATTGGGCTAAACTTCCTAATGGTATTTACTGGTATGGCAATTCAGGAGCGGTTTCAGGTATGCCTGCAAGTTGGGGTTTTATTATAAAAATGGGATTTACAACTGGAGGCGATTTCAATGTATTGTTTTTCACTCAAAGTAGTGGAAAAATTTACAGAAAATCAGGAAATGGGTCAACTGTTAGCAGTTGGACAGATATTGCAAATTTATAAAAAGAATGGAGGAAATTTAAATGTCTTTAGTTACTAATTTTTTAAATTTATTTAAATGGGACACTTCGGACGATACTGACTTAAATAGTAATTTCGATATAGATACTGCTTTAAATGAAAACTGGGACAAAATTGATGCAGGTGTAAAAAGTTTAAACGACAATAAGGTTGATAAAGACGGCAACAAAGTGTTATCTGACAATAATTATTCAACAACTGAAAAAAATAAATTAAGTGGTATTGCTTCAGGTGCTCAAGTTAATGTTTTAGAAAACCTTACATTAGGAGGAACAACATTAAATAAAAATAACAAAACAATAGAAATAAAAGATTCCGAAGTAACAAACGCAAGAACATCAAGTTTGAAAAGTAGAACCTTTAACACTGTAAATGAAAGAATTGACGATATTGAAAACAGTATTGAAGATATAGACAGAGTTAGAGGACATATTTATGGAGTAAGAAGAAAAATAACAAATAACACAAGTTCAGCTTGGGAAAGAATTGAGGACAGTGTAGGTTTAGTAGCAAATGCTACGAAAAATGGAGGAACTGTTGTCAATAATTTTGATGATTTAGCTCCTTGGAGTGAAATTAAAACCTGTAATTATGATATAGAAACAGGGAAAATAAAAGCTTGGATTGGAGATGCAAGTTTTAAGTTTGACGGCACAAATGGAGATGTTTATACATATATTCCAGAAACATATATAAAAGCATATCAAGACAATGATTATGATTATATTTTAATTGCTGACTACCCAAGAGCAGGATTTACAAAGTATAATAGTTTCTTTATTGGAAGATATGCCGGAAGTGTTGTTGATGATGTTTTACATTCTTATAGTGGACTAGCTCCTGCTCATAATAAAACAATCGCACAATTTAGAACATTAGCAACAGCATTAGGAAGTAAGTTCTCTTTACTAGATTATAGATATTTTGTTTTACAAATGCTTTATTTAGTAGAATATGCAACTTATAATTCTCAAAGTGCTTTGGGTAATGGTGTAATGACACAACAACAGGCTACTGCTCTAATTGCAGAAACAGGGGTAAACAGAATTATAGTAAGTTCAACAACATTATATGCAGGAAGAACAATTGGTATAGGTAGTGCTTGGGCAAGTTTCTCAATTGCTACTGATAGAAAAGTAACACTTGTTGACAATTATTCAGACGGTACAGTTAGCGGAAAAGTTATATACTTTGACGGAGACCCTGTTAACATCGCCGTAGGTAATGTTGTTTGGGGGTGTGGCCAAGAGTCTGGACAATGTGATGATTTAGGAATGAAATCAGGTTGTATAACAAATGACGGATTCCATTCTGTTATATATAGAGGAATTGAAAATTTATTTTCTAATATGTGGCAATGGGTTGACGGTATAAATATAAAGGACAGAGTTGCATATATTTGCAAAGACCATTCTCAATATGCAAGTGATACTTTTGTTTCTCCATATAAAGCATTAGGCTATATAAACGGAGATACAAACGGTTATACTAAAAATCTTGGATTTGACCCTGATGAGCCTCTTGTTAGATTTCCAGTTGAGGTTGGAGCAGGTGCAAGTTCAGGAACGTCAGACTACTATTACCAAAACACAGGAAACAGGGTGGCTCTTGTTGGTGGTAATTTCACCCCTGGCTCTGGCGATGGCTTGTGGTATTGGTATTTGGGCAACGCTTCTTCGCATTCGCACGTCAGCATCGGTTGTCGTGTTCTTATTGATAACCAGTAAAACGGGGGTTTGGGGGTGGTCAACCCCCATAATACCTAAAGTCTGTTGTAGTTATTTTTTTATAAATTAAATTGTATAATGATTTCAAACACAATAAATAGTAAAGGGATTTGGTGTGTGTACGACCGAGTTTTGCTCTTGTTTTTGGAGGGTGGCTCATGTTGGTGGTAATTTCAACAATGGCTCTAACGATGGCTTGTGGTATTGGAATTTGAACAACACTTCTTCGAATTCGAACGTCAACATCGGTTGTCGTGTTATTATTTTTGAGATTTTTATAAATATAGTACACATCATTTTCCTGAGCCCTTGCTCAAAATTGAGTCGCAACTGGATTGGACTAGTAAGCCCATTATGGCTTGAAAATCCGATAGACAAAAATAAGAATACCAGGAGAAATAAGATGAAAAGAAAAGGCAATTTTTATGCTGATATTTACGATAAGCAAAATATAAAAAAAGCTATATTGAAAGCATCAGCAAAAAAACATTCAAGAAAAAATGTTGCAAAAATAATTGATAACATTGACTATTATGTGAATGAAATTCATAATATGCTAATTTCAAAAAATATACAATTAAGTCCATACAAGAAAATGAAAATACACGACGGAGCTAATAGAAAAGAAAGAATAATTTTCAAACCTGCTTTTTACCCTGACCAATGTATCCATTGGAGCTTGATGTTACAATTGCAACCGCTCCTAGAAAAAGGAATGTATGAGTATTGTTGTGCATCAGTTCCAAATAGAGGAATACATTATGGAGCAAAACTTATAAAAAGAATATTGAAAGACGATAAAAAGAATACAAAATATTGCTTAAAATTAGATGTAAAGAAATTTTACCCTAGTATTGACAAGTTTTGTATGAAAAAGAAATTTAGAGCTATTATTAAAGATTATGATGTTTTAGATTTAATTGACCAAATAATAGATAGTTCTGAAAGTGGTTTGCCGATTGGCAATTATACAAGTCAATGGTTTGCAAATTTCTATTTGCAGAGTTTAGACCATTATATTAAAGAAGAACTAAAAGTAAAATATTATTTGCGTTATATGGACGATATGGCTTTGTTCGGTAGAAATAAAAAAGAATTACACAAATGTAGAATTTTAATAGATGAATTTCTTAAAAAAGAGGGTTTGAAAATAAAAGAAAATTGGCAATTATTTAAAGTAGATAGTAGGCCAATAGATTTTTTAGGTTACCGTTTTTATAGAGGTTACACTACACTCCGTAGAAATAATTTTTTAAGAATAAAAAGAAGAGTACAGAAAATTTATAAAAGAAAGAAAATAAGACTAGTTGATGCACAAGCAATGATTAGTTATAATGGTTGGCTAAAACATTGTGACAGTTTCAATTACAGAAACAAATATGTAAAACCATATTTAAAAATAAAAAAATGTAGAGGAGTGATAAGAAATGCAAGTAAATTATCAAACGGAATCAGATATAAGACCAAATAAATATTTAATTGAAAATATTTTGAATGGTAATTGTGATATTGTTATAAATGACAAAATCAAAAAAGTTAATGAAACCCATATTGATGATGAGGGCGAAGAGGTAACAACAAGCAAATATACATTTAATTCATACAGAGTAACAACCCCTTATAGAGATACACTTGAAGAGGAATTGGCAAGCAAAGACGGTTATAATTTATGGTTAAATTTTGTTGTAACTCAAGCAACTGAAGAAAAAGCAAAAGAGGTTAGAGCTTTAAGAGATGAGTTGCTTAATGAAACAGATTGGACACAAATGCCAGATACTGCTTTGTCAGAAGAAAAACAAGAACAATATAGAATTTATAGACAAGCATTAAGAGACATACCGGAGCAAGAAGGATTTCCATTTGATGTTGTCTTTCCTACTCTTTAGTAATAATTATATATTTATATTATGTAGCCGTAATTTTTTTACGGCTATTTTAAATGCTAAAGAAAGGAGGGGTTAAAGGTGGAAAAAGATTTTGAAACCGAAGTATTAACGAGATTAACTAAAATTGAGACAAAGCTAGATGATTATAAATCAGTAAAAAGTAAATCAGACGAGGCTTTTATAATAAGTAAAGATAATCAAAAAAGACTAGATAAAATTGAAGATAATAACAAATGGTTATTTAGAACATCTATTGCAGCCATAATTACAAGTGCAATAGGTATTTTAGTAATAATTTTTAAGAATGGTGCAGGTTTGCACTAGAAAGGAGGCCAACAATATGACTATTCAATTTTTAGTATATGTAGTAACAACATTATTTACTTACATAATGGGAAAATTGTCAAAGCATTTTGAATGGAATTACACTCTACCTATCACAATTCAAAATATAATTATTATTGCAATAGTTTCTGTTATTGGAATTTTAATTCATATTGAGAATTTAGATGCTAACAGCATAATTCAAGCAGTAATAACCGCCGTAGGCGGAGTTGGAACTGCCGTTGTTGCTTATGATGCAAAAAACAAATAATTTACAAATACAAGAAAACAATTCTTGTAACAAAACAATACTGGAAGAAAATTAAAAAATCTTCCAGTATTTATTTTTATAAAGATTGGAGTGATTTTTTATGGAAGAAAAAGAAGAAAAAGAAATCAAACTAACCCAAGCAATGAAAGAAGAATTAACAAACGGAAGGGAGGAAAACGAAGATGAGTAAATCAGGTTTAACTGCCGTAACTGTCCCTGCTAGTACAAGTAATTATACACAAGGCAGGAGAGGTTATAAAATTTGTAAAATAACTCCTCATCATATGGCAGGAGTATTGACCGCTGAACAATGCGGAAGAATTTTTCAAAATTCAAGTAGAGGAGCTAGTTCGAATTATGGAATTGGCAATGACGGAAAAATTGCTTGTTATGTTGAAGAGGAAAACAGAGCTTGGACATCAAGTAATCGTGCAAATGATTGTCAAGCTATTACTATTGAAGTGTCAAATAGTAAAACAGGTGGAGACTGGCCAATATCTGAATCGGCTTGGAATTCTCTTGTAAATTTATGTGTTGATATTTGTAAAAGATACAATTTCCGTTTAGACTATGACGGAACACCTAACGGAAGTTTAACAAGACACGATATGTTTGCAAATACAAATTGCCCAGGACCATATTTAAAGAGTAGATTACCAGAATTAGCAAAAGTAGTAAATGCAAGATTAGACGGTGGAGCAACACCAGAGCCAACACCATCAACACCAAGCTCAAATGGCTCATATTTAGTAAGAGTAACTGCAAATGCATTAAATATAAGAAGTGGAGCAGGAACAAACCATAATATTGTTGGTTGCATAAGAGATAAAGGAACATACACAATAGTTGAAACTCAAGGCAATTGGGGAAAACTAAAATCAGGTGCAGGGTGGATTTGTTTAGATTATACTCAAAATGTTAATGGTGGCTCAACAAATAATACAAGTTCTAATGGTTATGTATTAGGGCTTTATGTTGTAAATACTGCCTCTGGCTTAAATGTTAGAAGTGGACCTGGAACAAATTATGGAATTAAAAAAGCCTACCCAAACGGAACGAGATTTGATACTTATGAAATTCAAGGAGAATGGGCTAGAACTCCATCAGGTTGGGTTTGCTTAAAATATTGTAAGCTAATCAATAAATATTAAAATTAGGAGGGAATTACCCTCCTAAAATATTTTTTATTTTATTTTGTAAATCAAGTAAAATATTAAAAGATTGCTGAAATGTTGTGTTATTCATATCTATTTCGGTAATCTTTTTTAGTATTTTTTTAAGTTCAATATTATTAGAATAATCAACAATATTAGTGCTTTGAGGTAAGTCATCTATTATTTTATATTTAAGTTGCAAATTATCAAGTTTTTTAGTATATTTTTCTAATGAAGATATAGGAAAACCGCACTTTGTTATTTCAGGGCTTAAAGATGTGAGTTTTAATCCTAGTTTTTCATTCAATATTTTTGCATCTTCATTAAATATGTTGTAGAAAATGCCAACTCTAAAAACATAAATTGAAGATGCATCTTGTTTTTTTAAATCATTTAGTTTGTTTAGTAGTTTGCTCATTTTTCAATTTCTCCTTTTCATCATCTTTTTTTATTACAATAATTTCTCCAATTTCACAATCGAAAACATTACAAAGTTTCTCTAATGTGTCAAAGTGGATTCCTGACAAATCCTTTTTCATCAGATTGCTAATGGATTGATGACTTTTCCCCATTTTATTAGTTAACCAATATTTTGTTTTTCCGTTTTTGGTTAACATTTCCTGAATTTGTAAATAAATCATATAAACCCTCCTTTCATTATGTATAGCCCACTTTAACTATTATAAGATGTTCTCAAATTTATTTTAACTATAATAGATTGTAGCTAATGTGTGGTATAGGTATTGCAGGGTTTAGGTATTTTTGCTATAATATTGTCGAGGTTGGTAAAATGGAAAATATTGAAAGTGCGTTAGATGAGGCAATTCGCCTTTTAGAAATAGAAGATTTTACAGGGTGTAAAAATTATCTGAAGAAAGCAAAAGAAATTTTTAGAAAAGCAAATACAGATGAAGAAATGAAATACTTAAAAGAGCTTGAAAGTTCTCTAAAATAGGTAAAGTCTGTTATAGTTAAAATTATTTACATAATATGGTATAATATGAATAGAGATATCTCTGCAAAAAAAGGAGGGATATTATATGAATATTAAAAAAATTATGTATCTAAATTTAAATAGAAGATTAAAATTAAAAGAAAAAATCCTTTTAAAAATGTTTAAAAAGGAAATCTTAAAAATATATAGAATAGGATTTTATGACGGATTCGAATTTAATAGTCCAAAGGCTGAAAAAAGGCTGAAAAAATAAAGTACAAACAAAAAATGTAAAATAAATAAAATTCTTAAAGGTAAACGGAGAGTAAGAATGAGAAATATTAAATTAACAATAGAATATGACGGAAAAGACTTTAATGGCTGGCAAAAACAACCCAATAAACTTAATATTCAAGGTGAAATAGAAAGAGCTATTCAAAATATTACTGGAGAACAAGTGGAACTAATTGGATCTGGCAGAACAGATGCAGGAGTGCATGCTTTTGGACAAGTAGCCAATTTTAAAATTGACTCAGATTTTCCAATAGAGAAAATGGCCATAGCAATCAACTCACAATTAAAAAAATCTATTCGCATAAAAAAAACAGAAGAAGTATCACAAGAATTTCATAGTAGATACAATTGCCATAGCAAAACATATCAATATGTTATAGATAACTCGGAACAAGGAAGTGCAATATATAGAGGTTTATCATATCATGTGCCACAAGAGCTAGATGTAGAAAAGATGCAAAAAGCAGTTACATACTTTGTGGGAGAGCATGACTTTAGCAGTTTTAAATCTAGTGGAACAAGTAGCAAAAGTAGTGTTAGGATAATATATGATGCAAATGTTGAAAAAGACGGAGAAAAAGTAAAAATCAGCCTTACAGGTAATGGATTTTTATATAATATGGTAAGAATTATATCAGGAACTTTAGTAGAGGTTGGGCTTAACAATATAGAACCAGAAGATATACCTAAGATAATAGAAGCAAAAAATAGGCAAATGGCAGGAAAAACATTACC
>ENA-ORTN01000646-ORTN01000646.1-human-gut-metagenome-genome-assembly--contig:-NODE-646-length-38815-cov-8.625645_pt1 | contig 38815 bp, 32 predicted proteins | sample MGYA00242070_ERZ509189 | MGnify/ENA primary metagenome ERZ509189 (study PRJEB26280, sample SAMEA2338821) | human gut metagenome | biome: human gut; feature: human-associated habitat; material: faeces...
AGATGTCGCAAGCGACCGCCGCAGGCGCAAGAATGTGCAAGGCACATTCTTTGTTATACGTACAGAGCCAGGCAATTAAAGACAGACTGTGTTACCTCGTGCTTGCACGAAAGTACTACAGTCTGTCTTTAATTATGTGGCGGATACGCCATAGCGATGAAATGCGTAGCATTTTAGAGCTGCCTGGAAAAATCTGACAAGCTGTGTCAGATTTACGCAACAAAAAAACATCCCACAGCGCGAAATCTGTGAGATGTTCTTCATAACTCCCCCTGTTGGACTTGAACCAACGACACTTCGGTTAACAGCCGAATGCTCTACCGACTGAGCTAAGGAGGAATATTTCCTTGTCTTATCGACGAAAAATATATTATCATATTTAAATGGTCTTTGCAAGAGAAAATTTTAAAAAATGTAAAAAATCTTAAAGAAATCTAATTTTATCTCTTTCAAGTCATAATCAGAAATCCAGAGACATACATATATTAGACAGGAGGGCTGATATAAAATATATCAACAGCACTTTCTGAAAGGTAACAATTCAATTTAAGACAGGAGAGGGTAAGATGCGAAGAAAGTTAAGAAGACATCTTGCATTTCTGATGGCGGTACTGATGATGCTGTCGTTGATGGGGGTTCAGGTACTTGCAGAAGGTGTACAAGTTGAGGCTGTACAAACTACAGAGGGAACAGATTGTACCGTGCTCCCGGAAGAAACAGATGCGGAAGAGACTTCCCGATCAGAAATGCAGAAACCAGACGCAAAAGAATCTCCCCCTGAGTCTGGAGTAGTAACAGAGGAAGGGAAAAGTACCGATTCAGAGAAAATTTCAGTTGCTCTTAAAGATGAGATTCTTACAAAAGGTTCTCTGACAGCAGAGGTTAGTGGAACAACAGAATCAGATCAGATTGCTTATCAGTGGCAGGTAAGTGAAAACGGTCAATGGAAAGACATTGAGGATACAGCGACTGTGGATAGTAGAAAGCAATCCTATGAAGTTGCAAGAGATGGTGCGCAGAAGACATTTCGTGTGAAAGTGACAGTAAATGAGGCGGTGACAGTTTATTCTTCCGAATACAAGGTGAATTATTATGACAAGCTTCAGAATGGAAGTTTTGAGACGCCAAAAGTATCTGATGCAGGAACACTGACTTATAAGAATGCACATTTTATCCAGGTAGCAAATGGAACGAATGATTTATATTGGAAAACAACAGCGAAAGGTGCATATTTTGGCTCTGGAACTCAGAGAGATTATTATATCGAGATTGCAGATGGAAGCCGAAGTTATTATGGAAATACGGTTAATGATCCAAAACCGGTTTATAACATCAGTAGTGCGGCACAGGGAAATCAGTTCGCAGAATTAAACTGTGAGGAACCAGGGGCTCTTTATCAGGATGTTTTGACAGAACCAGGGACAGTTCTTCACTGGGGATTGGAACATGCCGGACGCTGGGGAACAGACACGATGGCGGTTATCATCAGTGATACGAAATCAATGAGTTCTGATTGGAATCCGGCAGGGTCGGGATTTGATCAGAGTAATCCTGATGTGCAGGCGGTATTGTCAGATAAAACAGGGAAATGGACTTATCACTATGGAGATTATACAGTTCCGGCAGGGCAATATGTTACTCGATTTTATTTTGTGGCAGTAGCGGCAGCAAATGGAAATCTGTCAAATGGAAACCTGCTCGATAACATTTCTTTTGGAAAGGATCTCCCAAACCCACCGGCCAAAACAGGTAATCTGATAATCACAAAGCAGGTGGAAGGAATTGCAGCAAGTCAGATTCCGGACGAGTCCTTTACATTTCAGATAAAACGGGGAGAAGAAGTGATCGAAGAAGTGAAACTTCCGCAAAATGGTCAGTGGAGTGCATCGCTCCAGGCGGTTGAACCTGGGGAATATACAGTGACGGAGATTGCTCAGGAACAGAATAACTACAGGCTGGAGCATACCTTTTATCTCGTGGGACAAGAAAGTCAGGCAGAGGGGATGACAGCACGAATTGATGTAACGAAGGAGCAGACTGCAACAGTAACATATACGAATCAGTATCAACCGCTTATGGTTGTTCCGACAGGAGTAGAGAACAGGATGTTTCCTACAATCCTAATGGAAACAGCAGGTATAACAGGAGGAGCAGTTTTTCTGTTTCTTCGAAGAAAGAGGAAAGAAAAAGATTCATGAAATTAAAAGGAGAGATTCATCTTTTTCTGATTCGTCTTGCATTTCTTCTGGTGTTTCTGTGGGTTTTGTTCGGGCTGTTGTTTGGCATTACAACCATGAAAAACAATGACATGTCGCCACGCATCAGTGCGGGAGATCTGCTCTTTTATTATCGACTGGAAAAACCAAAAAGCGGGGATGTGGTGGTTCTTCAGAAAGCAGGAGAGAAATATGTGGGCAGAGTGATCGCAGCCGGCGGCGATACAGTAGAGATTACAGAGGACGAAAAGGTAAAGATCAATGGAAGTAAGATTGTGGAAAATGATATTTTCTATGATACACCGCAATACGAAAGTGACACGGTCTATCCACTGACGCTTAATAGTGGAGAATATTTTATTCTGGGAGATCAGCGGGGAAATGCAAAAGACAGCCGGTATTTTGGAGCTGTGAAGGACAAGGAGATAAAAGGCAGAGTAATTACGGTGCTCCGCCGGTCAGATATCTGAAACCCGGAAATCAGAGTAAAAAGTGAGGTAGAGATTATGAATAAGAAAACAGCAGGACGTATTTCAGCAATGGCAATGGCGAGCATGATGATGATGTCAGTTTGCGTGGTAAATGCGGCAGCCGAGGAAAATGAACCGATCACACAGCTGAATCTGAAGAAAACGGTGACAACGGATGGAAATACATACCAGCCAAACACTTCATTTTCGTTTCATGTGGAGAATGGTGAAGCAGCAGAAAATTGGAGAGATAATGTAGTATATGCCGGTGTGACAGGTGGAATCACGGGCACTCAGACAATCGGATTCCAGCCATCAGGAGAAGATACACTGGCAGCAGCTTACAGCAAGAATGCAACATTGGAAATTAATGCAGGGGTATTTGAACATGCTGGTGTTTATCATTATGTTGTGACTGAAGATGCAGGCTCTTATGAAGGAATCGATTATGATACAGCAGGCAGAGATGTTTATCTTTTTGTATATAACGGAGCAGATGGAGCACTTTATGTTGGAAATGTAATTACAGAAAATAATGGTGAAAAAGGTGATCTTGAGTTTATCAATGATTATGGTGCAGAAAATGATACAACGCATGATGTGACGATCAAAAAAACGATCACAGGTAATCAGGGAGTTAAAAATAAATCCTTCGAATTCAAGGTTGCGGTGAATGGTGGACAGGGAGAACTCTACAAAGTTGTAGTGAAGAAAAATGCAAATGCACAGGCACTTACAGAATACATCACAAGCAATGAAGCAGAAACTTCTTATCAGATTTCTGATACAGGTTCAATTACAATTTATGGATTGACAGAATCTGATAAATACACGGTAACAGAGACCGATGCGAATAAAGATGGATATACTACTACGATTGATGGAGAAACAACTGCAACCGGAACAAAGACAGGAACTACAAAAGAAGATGGTACAGTAGTTCAGTATGTGAATGAGAAAGATGCGGCTGTAGTAACAGGCGTTGCAAAGAAATACACACCATATGTACTACTTGTGGGTGCGGCAGGCGCATTTGGATCAGTTTTCTTTCGTAGAAAAAGAGCATGATAAACGAAACGACAGAAGGTCAGGAGGCAGGGGAGCAGAGGGAAGAGCTGCTTTTTAAAGTTATAAAAGCGGGAAATAAGATATTGGAAATTCTGGCAGCGCTCTTTATTATTCTTATGCTTCTTTATGGTGCCTATTCATTATGGGATACCTGCCAGATCAACCGACGTGCGTTTATCAGTGGAGAATTGATGAAATATAAACCTGCAGGGAAGACGGATGAAAGTCCGTCCCTGCAGGAACTTCAGAAAATCAATCCGGATGTGTGTGCCTGGCTGACGGTAGACGGAACAAAGATTGATTATCCGGTTGTGCAGGGAGAAACAAATCTAGAATATATCAATCAGGATATTTATGGAGAATTTGCTCTTTCAGGAAGTATTTTTCTGGATAGCAGAAATGACAGAAAATTTATTGACAGTTACAGTTTATTATATGGTCACCATATGGATAATGGCGCAATGTTTGGGGATGTGATGAATTATAAAGAAAAGGAGTATTTTGAATCGCACAAAACAGGTACGCTATATTTGAATGAACAGTTAGAAAAAATCCAGTGGTTCGCCTGTGTGGAGACGGATGCGTATGATGAAGTTATTTATAATCCACAAGATTATAAGAAAGAGAATCTGGAAGAACTGATGGAATATATAAAGGCACATGCCGTGCAGTATCGTCTTCCTGAGAAAAAAGGAAAAGAGGGGTGGAACAGGATCATTGGCTTATCTACTTGTTCTAACGATCAGACGAATGGAAGAGTAATACTTTATGGATTTTTATATAATAGGGACAGGTAGATAAAGAATGATGTAGCGCAACGCCGTTGCATATTTGTCTGTTGAATGTTAAAATGTGAATGTCATTCAGGTTCAGGTCAAAGCTAGAAAAAGAGCGAAAATGGATCTGGATAATTTCGAAAATCAGGGAAATAAAGGCAGGCAATATACAATGACGATAAAAGAGATTGCGCAGATGGCCGGGGTGTCCAGCGCAGCAGTATCAAGATATTTGAATGGCGGATATGTGAGTGAACAGAAAAAGGAGCAGATCCGTAAAGTGATTGAGAAGACGGGATATCAGCCGTCTACTCAGGCAAGAATCCTAAGAACCGGACGTACACATCTGGTTGGTGTGGTGGCTCCGAAGATCAATTCAGAATCAATCAGCCGGATCACAGCGGGAATTGAACAGGTTCTTTCGGCAAGAGGGTACCAGATGCTTCTTGCAAGCACGGATAATCAGCCAAAGAATGAGCTGACTTATCTGAGAATCTTTGAAAGTTATCCGGTAGATGGAATTGTACTGATCGGTACAGTGCTTACAGACGAGCATCGGAGATTTTTAAAAGAATCAAAGGTTCCGGTTGTGATTGTGGGACAGGAGACAGAAATGGCAAGCTGTATCTATCATGATGATTTTGGTGCGGGAAGAGCAATGGGACAAGAAGTTGCGGTGAAAGCACTGAAGCGGAATGGTGGAAGACCTGAAGATTGCAAGATTGCATATATTGGTGTTACTCGTGAAGATAAGGCAGCAGGTGCTGCCAGAGAAGACGGGTTCCGCAAGGGACTTCAGGAAGCGGGGATTACTTTCGATGATCATCGGTACAGACGCGAATCAGAATTTACAATGAGCGGCGGATATGAAGCAGTAGTGGATTTGTTGAGTGAAGAAAATGGAATCGATATCATATCATGCGCAACAGATACGATTGCAGCAGGAGCAATCGAGGCATTGATCGCACAGAGTAAAAAGGCGGTTCCGGAGTCGGTTCAGAATTCTGGTGCAAGGATGCTACACATTTTGGAACAGTCTGGTATCTGTGTCACAGGATTTGGTGATAATCAGATGTTAAGGGCTGTGACAGGCGGTATTCCAACGGTTCATTTTGGGTATAAAACGAGTGGAATCAAGGGGGCTGAGCTCTTACTTGAACAGATTGAAGAGAAAAATCCGGTGCCGGTGCATATGAAGCTGGGATTCCAAATCGTGAATGGGTTTGAATGAACGTAACTAAGAGTATAGTGCAAGTTAAACAAAACAGAAGAATCAGAATTAGTAAAAATGCCATCTTTACAAATGGCATTTTTTTATTTAATATAAAACCATAAGATATGAAAACGATTACACATAAAACATAGAAGGAAGGGAGAGTAATCATGGATTACAGGAAAACAGCCCAGGAGATTCTGGGATATGTAGGTGGAAGTAAGAATATTGTATCCGCAGCGCACTGCGCAACGCGTCTTCGTCTTGTTATCGCAGATAATAGTAAGGCAGATAAAGAGGCAATAGAGAATGTGGATGGAGTAAAGGGAGTATTTGAGGCATCTGGACAGCTTCAGATTATTCTTGGAACAGGAACAGTGAATAAGGTGTTTGATGAATTTATCGCGATCGCAGGTATTACAGCAAGCACAAAAGCTGAGGCAAAGGAAGCAGCGGCAGAGAAGCAGAACTGGTTTATGAAGGCCATCAAGCTGTTAGGTGATATTTTTGTACCGATCATTCCGGCCATCGTAGCAAGTGGTTTCCTGATGGGAATCATGAATGCGTTGGATTTCATGAATGCAAATGGATTTTTAGCAATTGATACAAGCAGTTCTATTTATGTGTTTGCGAATCTGTTCAGTAATATCGCTTATACATTTCTGCAGATTCTGATTGCATTTTCAGCTGCGAAAGCATTTGGTGCAAACCAGTATCTTGGAGCTGTTATCGGTATGATCATGATTCATCCGTCACTGCAGAATGCATATACAGTTGCAACAGAAGGTGTACAGCAGACACAGAGCGTATTCTTCGGACTGTATCACATCGACATGGTTGGATACCAGGGACATGTAATCCCGGTTATTATTGCAGTATGGATCCTTTCTGTATTAGAGAAGAAGCTGCACAAGGTAGTTCCGGCAGCACTTGACCTGTTTGTAACACCACTTGTCAGCGTATTCGTGACAGGATATCTTACACTTTCTATCGTAGGACCGATCTTCGTATGGGGTGAGAATGCGATCCTTGGAGCAATCCAGTGGATGCTGACACTTCCGCTCGGACTTGGAAGTCTGATTATGGGAGGTTTGTATGCACCGACAGTAGTAACAGGTATTCATCAGATGTACACAGCCATTGATATTGGTCAGCTGGCAAAATACGGAGTAACTTACTGGCTTCCACTTGCAAGTGCAGCGAATGTAGCACAGGGTGCAGCAGCATTGGCAGTTGGCGTTAAGTCAAAAGATCAGAAGATTAAATCCCTTGCACTTCCGTCATCACTTAGTGCATTTATGGGAATCACAGAGCCGGCAATCTTTGGCGTAAACTTAAGATTCTTCAAACCATTTATTGCAGGATGTATTGGTGGAGGATGCGGAGCATTGTATGCATCACTTGTACATCTCGGAGCAAAAGGAACTGGAGTAACAGGTATCTTCGGTATCCTGCTTTGCCTGAATCAGCCGCTTCAGTACATTATCGAGATGGCAATTTCAGTAGGAGTAGCATTTGTGATTTCCTTCATGATTTACAAAGATAAAGAGCCGGTAGTTAAGACAGCCGCAACAGAGACAACAGTTGAGAAAACAGAAGAGACAGAGAATGTAGTAGAAGCAGAAAATGTTTCAGCAGAAGAAATTACAAGCCCGGTAAACGGAAATGTTGTTGCGACAGCAGAAGTAGCAGATGAGACATTTGCATCAGAGATGCTTGGAACAACTGTTGCAGTTGAGCCAACAGATGGAAAGATTGTAGCACCATGTGACGGTGAAGTAATGAATATCTTCGATACAGGGCATGCAGTATGCATCGCAACGGAAGCAGGAGCAGAGCTTCTGATCCACATTGGAATTGATACAGTTTCCATGGATGGAAAAGGATTTGTAAAGAAAGTAGCAGATGGAGCAAAAGTTCGCAAGGGCGATGTGCTGATCGAAGCAGATCTGGATGCTATCAAAGCAGCAGGACATCCGGCAACTACGATGATGATACTGACGAATGCAGATGACTTCAGCAAAGTAGAGAAGACAGCAGCGGGAACAGTTACAACAGCTGATCTCGCAATGAAGATTGAGAAATAAATTGAACAGTGATTAAAAAGATACAGCCGTTTTATTCAAAGAAGAATTCTTGCAGAATAGAACGGCTGTAAATGGAAAAAGGGAGACAAGAGCATGAATGCATTAACAAGGGATTTGATCAAACTGGTAGATATGACGGAAGAGATGATGAAAGAAAAAGAGCAGAAAGAAGGCACAGCTTATCGTGAAAAGCTGCATCTGATGCCTCCTGTTGGCTGGCTCAACGATCCGAACGGACTGTGCCAGTTGAATGGAATCTATCATGCATTTTTTCAGTATTCTCCATTTAATGCCGAAGGCGGCGTGAAGATGTGGGGGCACTATACAAGCGAAGATATGATCGACTGGGAATACCAGGGAGTAAAGTTATATCCGGATCAGCCATTTGACTGTCATGGTGTATACTCCGGATCAGCATTTATTGAAGATGACAAAATGTATGTTTACTATACAGGCAATGTAAAGCTGGAAGACGGAGATTTCGATTACATCAATACAGGTCGTGAGTCGAATACGGTTCTTGTTGTCAGTGAGGATGGAAAGACATTTGGATCAAAAAAAGAACTGATGAGAAATGTGGATTACCCGTCAGATCTGACTTGCCATGTGCGCGATCCAAAGGTGTGGAAAGACGGAGATATTTACTACATGATTCAGGGTGCACGTACAAAAGAAGATGTCGGACAGGCATTGATCTTCGAGTCAAAAGATAAGATTAACTGGAAGTTCAGAAGCCGTGTGGAATCAGAGAAACCGTTTGGTTATATGTGGGAATGCCCGGATTACTTTGAAGTAGATGGGACAAAAATTCTTTCTGCTTCTGTGCAGGGACTTGAAGGCGGAGTATGGGATGACAGAAATGTTTATCAGTCAGGATATTTCATGGTTGATGGAAATATTTTAGATGATTATAAACTTTCAGAATACATGCTTTGGGATTACGGATTTGATTTCTATGCACCGCAGAGTTTTGAGACTGAAGATGGAAGAAGGGTTCACATCAGCTGGATGGGAATGCCGGATTGTGAAGAATATACTAATCTGACGATCGCAGAAGGGTGGCAGCATTGTTTCACTTTCCCGAGAGAAGTGTTTGTGGAAGACGGCAAAGTTTGTCAGAGACCTGTCAGAGAATTACAGAAGAGGAAAACTTTTGTGGATAAGTCTACAGGAATGTTGAAAAAAGATGGATATAAAGTCTATGATGTGAATATCTCGGGCATTCAGAACAATGAATTCAGGACAGTGATTGATGAAGAATTGATTCTTGAGTACAAAAATGGAAGATTCGAGATGCATTTCACAAGTCAGGATAAAAATTCTGTATCTGCAGGAAGAGGAATGCGTTATGTTGATGTAGATAAAATTTCAAGTGTTGAAATTCTTGTGGATAAATCCTCTGTGGAAGTATTTGTAAATAATGGAGAGTATGTATTCACCACACGGTTCTATCCACAGAAAGACAGTCTTGCGGTAGAGGCTGCGGGAGCAGAGATCATGATGGAAGAGATTCGATAGTTGAAAGAAAATAGCCTCTGGACTATTGAAAAAAACTTTCAGTAGAATTATAATAACAATAGTCACAGATTCCCCACAGATGAAAGGTCTGTGGGGATTTTTGCGTTATGAATTCAAACAATCGGAGGATTTCCTTTATGATAAATTTCAAGAAATACGGAAAGCGCTGTCTGTCTCTTTTTCTGGCGGCATCTATGATATTAATGCCGGCAGTACAGACATTTGCTGAGGAAGAAACGGCGGCAGCCACAACAGATTCAACTCAGACAGCGGGAGAAGACAGGGAGACACAGCGTCAGAACTGTTATGCGATCGCACCGGATTCAAACAGTGTGGAGAACTGGCCACAGGGACCGGCAACTTATGCGGATTCTGCAATCGTTATGGATATGAACAGTGGGGCGGTTTTATATAGCAAGCAGATTGAAAAGAAGCATTATCCGGCGAGTATTACAAAACTTCTGACAACATTGGTTGCGTTGGACAATGCAGAGCTTACAGATACGGTAGAATTTTCCCAGGACAGTATCTCCTTTCTGGAATATGGCGATGCCCATATCGGCATGACACCGGGGGAGCAGATCAGTATGGAAGATGCGCTCTATGCCGTTCTTCTGGCATCAGCAAATGAGGTCTCTTATGCAGTAGCTGAGAGTGTTGGCAAGAAGATGGGTGGGGGTTATGACACATTTATTCAGGCGATGAATGATGAGTCAGAAAAACTTGGATGTACAGGTTCACACTGGACGAATGCGAACGGACTTCATGATGAACAACATTATACAACGGCGCATGATATGGCAAGAATTGGTGCAGCAGTTTATCAGAAGGAAACGTTCCGGACAATTTCCCAATCGTTAAGCCATACGATTCCGGCAACGAATCTTGTGAATGAAGAACGTACTTTTCAGCAGAAGCACAAGATGCTCTGGCCACAGAATGATAATTATTATGAATACTGCAAGGGCGGTAAGACCGGCTACACAGATCAGGCAAGAACAACGCTTGTGACAATGGCAGATAACGGAGATATGCAGCTTGTTGCGGTTGTACTTTATGATTTTGGAAATGATGCTTATATAGATACTCGTGCCATGTTTGATTATGCTTACAGTAATTTTTCAAAAATATCTTTGAAGGATCAGAAGCTTCCGGAAGGTGTGAAGTCTTATGAAGACGAAGATGCTTATATCGTACTTCCGAAGAGTGCACAATTTTCTGATGTGAAAGCAGAAGTGAAGGAAGACAGCAACAAGGATGGATCCGGAACAGTAACATTTACTTATAAAGGGCAGGAAGTAGGCAGTGTGAAAGCTGCGATAGAAAAAACAGAGGAAAGCAGTGCAGCTGTTTTGGGAAAAAAGAAAGATAAGACAACTTCAACTGTCGTAACCGGGATTTCAAAGTTTATGAAAATTGTGATCGGAGTTGTAATTGCAGTTGTGATTTTATTGATCATCATTGTTGTACTTGCGAATTACCGGAAGCAGATAAGACGTCGCAGAAGAAAAAAAGGAAAAAGAAGAAATGCAAAGAGTGGTAATGTGAAAAGAAAGAAGAAACGCCGCAGATAAGAAAACAGAAATTTGCGAAAGAACGCTGAAAACAACGTTTTTTCGCACTTTTTTTATCATAATAAACCTTGACTAGAGCCAAGAATCTCTTTATAATAAGCCGTGTGTAGAAGTTCACAGGTAAAGCGATGACGGAGACAGTAGGATTTATCCGAACGTTACAGCGAGCCGGAGATGGTGGGAGTCCGGTGCAAGTAAGAGATTTTTGAAGATCACTCCAGAGCAGCAGTTCCTGAAACAGATGCAGAAAAGAGGTTTCTGCAGAAAGAGAGAGTAAGGACTGACGCGTGTCCGGCGTTAAAGGATACCATATGCAGGTCAGAAATCAGACCTAAGTATGATGTAACAGGTGGTTTAACGAGAGAAGTTCAGGCTTTCGTCCTATTACAGGACGGAAGCCTTTCTTTTTTTAAGAATCATAAAATAAACTCAGGAAAGGATAAGAACATGTATAAGAAAGTTTTAACTGACATGAACTTTGTCAGCCGTGAAAAAGAAGTTGAAAAGTTCTGGGATGATAATGAAATCTTCCAGAAAAGTATGGATGAAAAAGAAGGATGTCCGGATTATATTTTCTATGACGGACCTCCGACAGCAAATGGTAAACCGCATATCGGACACGTTTTAACTCGTGTTATTAAGGATATGATCCCGAGATACCGTACAATGAAAGGATATATGGTTCCAAGAAAGGCCGGATGGGATACACATGGTCTTCCGGTAGAGCTTGAAGTTGAGAAGCTTCTTGGTCTTGATGGAAAAGATCAGATTGAGAAATATGGTCTTGAACCATTTATCAAGAAATGTAAAGAGAGTGTATGGAAATACAAAGGAATGTGGGAGAATTTCTCCGGTACAGTTGGATTCTGGGCTGACATGGAGCACCCATATGTAACTTATGATAACAACTTTATTGAGTCTGAATGGTGGGCTCTGAAGCAGATCTGGGATAAGGGACTCCTTTACAAAGGATTTAAGATCGTTCCTTACTGCCCGCGTTGTGGAACACCGCTTTCCGCACAGGAAGTTGCACAGGGATACAAGGATGTTAAGGAGCGTTCAGCAATCGTTCGTTTTAAAGTAAAAGATGAAGATGCATATATTCTTGCATGGACAACAACACCTTGGACACTTCCATCCAACCTTGCACTTTGTGTAAATCCGAAAGAAGATTACGCAAAGGTTAAGGCAGCAGACGGACATGTATATTATATGGCTTGCGCATTGCTTGACACAGTTCTTGGAAGACTTGCAGAAGAAGGCAAAGATGCTTATGAAATTCTTGAGACTTACAAGGGAACTGATCTGGAAGGAAAAGAGTATGAGCCGCTGTATCAGTGTGCAGCAGACGAGGCAGCAAAACAGCGCAAGAAAGCATTCTATGTTGTATGTGATGAGTACGTAACTCTGACAGATGGTACAGGAGTCGTTCATATCGCACCAGCATTTGGTGAAGATGATGCGAATGTAGGAAGAAAATATGATCTTCCATTCGTACAGCTTGTAGATGAGAAGGGTGATATGGCAGAATCTACACCGTTCGCCGGTCTGTTTGTGAAGAAGGCTGATCCGGAAGTATTAAAGGATCTGGATGCAAGAGGACTTCTTTATGATGCACCGAAGTTCGAGCATAGCTATCCTCACTGCTGGAGATGTGATACTCCACTGATCTACTATGCACGTGAGTCCTGGTTCATCAAGATGACAGCAGTTCGCGAAGACCTGATCAGAAATAATAACACAATCAACTGGATTCCGGAAAGTATCGGTAAAGGACGTTTCGGTGACTGGATCGAGAACGTTCAGGACTGGGGAATCAGCCGTAACCGTTACTGGGGAACACCACTGAATATCTGGCAGTGTGAGTGTGGACATATGCACTCTATCGGAAGCATTGAAGAACTGAAATCAATGTCTGATAACTGTCCGGATGATATCGAGCTTCACCGCCCATACATTGATGCTGTAACAATCAAGTGTCCGGAGTGTGGTAAAGAGATGCACAGAGTACCGGAAGTTATCGACTGCTGGTTCGACAGTGGATCAATGCCATTTGCACAGCATCATTATCCATTTGAAAATCAGGATCTGTTTGAAAGACAGTTCCCGGCAGACTTTATTTCCGAGGCTGTAGACCAGACAAGAGGATGGTTCTACTCACTGCTTGCTATTTCAACACTGCTGTTCAACAAGGCTCCATATAAGAATGTTATTGTTCTTGGACATGTTCAGGATGAAAATGGACAGAAGATGAGTAAGTCTAAAGGAAATGCCGTTGATCCGTTTGATGCACTGGAGAAATACGGTGCAGATGCGATCCGCTGGTATTTCTACATCAACAGTGCTCCGTGGCTTCCGAATCGTTTCCACGGAAAAGCCGTTCAGGAAGGACAGCGTAAGTTCATGGGAACACTTTGGAATACTTATGCATTCTTCGTGCTTTATGCGAACATTGATAATTTTGATGCAACAAAATATACTCTGGAATATGATAAACTTCCGGTTATGGATAAGTGGATCCTCTCCAAGATGAACACAATGGTAAAAGATGTAGATTATAATCTTGGCAATTACAGAATCCCAGAGGCAGCACGTGTGCTTCAGGACTTCGTAGATGATCTGAGTAACTGGTATGTAAGAAGAAGCCGTGAGCGTTTCTGGGCAAAGGGAATGGAGCAGGATAAGATCAATGCTTACATGACTCTGTACACAGCCCTTGTTACAGTATCTAAGGCAGCAGCTCCGATGATCCCGTTCATGACAGAAGAGATTTATCAGAACCTAGTTCGTAGCATTGATAAGGATGCTCCGGAAAGTATTCACCTTTGTGACTTCCCAGAAGTTCATGAAGAGCAGATTGACAAAGAACTTGAAAATAACATGGAACATGTTCTTGACCTTGTTGTTATGGGACGTGCATGCCGTAATGCATCCAACATTAAGAACCGTCAGCCGATCGGAAAGATGTTTGTGAAAGCAGACTTTGATCTTCCGGAATTCTATCAGGAGATCGTTGCAGACGAGCTGAATGTTAAAAATGTTAAATTTACAGATGATGTAAGAGACTTTACTTCTTATAGTTTTAAACCACAATTAAAGACAGTCGGACCGAAATATGGTAAGATGTTAGGTGGTATCAAAGCGGCGCTTAACGACATCGATGGAAATGCAGCAATGGATGAGCTCAACGCTACAGGTGCACTCAAACTGGATGTAAACGGACAGGAAATTGAACTTTTCAAGGAAGATCTTCTGATCGATACAGCACAGATTGAAGGATATGAATCTGTAAATGACAACGGAATCACAGTTGTTCTCGATACAAACCTGTCACCAGAGCTGCTGGAAGAGGGATTTGTACGTGAGATCATCAGCAAGATCCAGACAATGAGAAAAGAAGCTGATTTCGAAGTTATGGACAGAATCAAAGTTACATACGAGGGTAGTGAAAAGGCAGAAGCTGTCTTCGAAAAGAACAATACACTGATCGCAGGTGAGGTACTTGCAGATGAAGTTGTAAAAGCACAGCCGGCTGGATACGTGAAAGAATGGAAGATCAACGGCGAAGCAGTTACAATGGGTGTTGAGAAAAAAGGAGAGTAATAAACATGTTCAGTAAAAGATTCGAGAAAAAGGCTTTTAAAGCGGCAGTAAAGGATAACGTTAAGACACTTTACAGAAAGACAATCGATGAGGCTACACCGCAGCAGTTATTCCAGGCGGTTTCTTATGCAGTGAAAGATGTTATCATTGATGACTGGATCGAGACACAGAAAAGATATGATGAGACAGATGCCAAGACAGTATACTACATGTCAATGGAGTTCCTTATGGGACGTGCACTTGGCAACAACCTCATCAATATGACAGCATATAAAGATGTAAAAGAAGCACTGGAAGAGATGAATATTGATCTGAACGTGATTGAAGACCAGGAGCCGGATGCGGCTCTTGGAAATGGTGGTCTTGGACGTCTTGCAGCATGTTTCCTTGATTCTCTTGCAACACTGAACTATCCGGCATACGGATGTGGAATCCGTTACCGTTATGGAATGTTCAAACAGAAAATCAAAGATGGATATCAGGTGGAGGTTCCGGACAACTGGCTGAAAGAAGGAAATCCATTTGAAATTCGCCGTGAAGAGTACGCAAAAGAAGTACGCTTTGGCGGAAATATCCGTTTTGAGAAAGACCCTGCAACAGGTAAAGATATATTTATTCAGGAGAATTACGAGTCTGTTATGGCAGTTCCATATGATATGCCGATCGTTGGATATGGTAATCATGTAGTAAATACACTGCGTGTATGGGATGCAAAACCGATTACAGACTTCAAACTTGATGAGTTTGACAGAGGTAATTATCACAAAGCAGTAGAGCAGGAGAACCTTGCGAAATTGATTGTTGATGTCCTTTATCCAAACGATAACCATTATTCAGGAAAAGAGCTTCGTTTGAAACAGCAGTATTTCTTTATTTCTGCAAGTCTTCAGGCTCTGATCGAGAAGTATAAGAAGAAACATGGAGACATCAGAAAACTGCACGAGAAAGTTGTTATCCAGATGAACGATACACATCCGACAGTTGCAGTTCCGGAACTGATGCGTCTTTTGATCGATGTAGAAGGATTAAGCTGGGAAGATGCATGGGAAGTTACAAGCAAGACCTGTGCTTATACAAACCATACAATCATGGCAGAGGCACTTGAGAAATGGCCAATCGACCTGTTCTCTAAATTGCTTCCACGTATTTACCAGATTGTACAGGAGATTGATCGTCGTTTCCTGATCAAGGTTCGTGAGATGTATCCGGGAAATGAAGAGAAAGTCCGCAAAATGGCAATCCTTATGAACGGACAGGTTCGTATGGCGAACATGGCAATTGTTGCAGGATTCTCTGTAAACGGTGTTGCACAGCTTCATACAGAAATTCTTGAGAAACAGGAGCTGAAAGATTTCTATCAGATGATGCCTGAGAAGTTTAATAACAAGACAAACGGAATTACACAGAGACGTTTCCTTGCACATGGAAATCCGCTCCTTGCTGATTGGATCACAGATAAGATCGGTGACGGATGGATCACAGATCTGTCTCAGATCGCAAAACTGAAACCGCTTGTAGAAGATGAAGATGCAAGACGTGAATTTATGGAAATTAAATATCAGAATAAAGTCCGCCTTGCGAAATACATCAAAGAACATAACGGAATCGATGTAGATCCTCGTTCTATCTTTGATATTCAGGTAAAACGTCTGCACGAGTACAAACGCCAGCTGTTAAATATCCTGCACATTATGTATCTGTATAATCAGATTAAAGAGCATCCGGAGATGTCCTTCTATCCGAGAACATTTATCTTCGGAGCTAAGGCAGCAGTAGGATACCTTCGTGCGAAAGAGACAATCAAACTGATCAACTCCGTAGCAGATGTTGTAAATAACGACAGAAGCATCAACGGAAAGCTGAAAGTTGTATTTATCGAAGACTACAGAGTATCCAATGCAGAGATTCTTTTCGCAGCAGCAGATGTCAGCGAACAGATCTCAACAGCTTCCAAAGAGGCATCCGGTACAGGTAACATGAAGTTCATGCTGAATGGTGCACCGACACTTGGAACAATGGACGGAGCAAACGTAGAGATCGTTCATGAAGTTGGAGAGGAAAATGCATTCATCTTTGGTCTGAGCTCACAGGAAGTAATCAATTACGAGAACAATGGCGGATACAACCCGACAGATATCTATTTCAATGATTGGGAAGTTAAACGTGTGGTAGATCAGCTGATGGATGGAACATATTCTAACGGTGATCACAACATGTATATCAATCTGTATAACTCACTGCTCAATACACAGTGTACAGACAAAGCAGATACTTACTTCATTCTGAAAGACTTCCGTTCTTATGCAGATGCACAGAAGAGAGTAGAAGAAGCTTACAGAGATCAGCAGAGATGGTCTAAGATGGCAATGATGAACACAGCATGCAGCGGTAAGTTCACATCTGACAGAACAATCGAGGAGTATGTGCGTGATATCTGGCATCTGGAGAAGGTTGAAGTTCCATCAGGACAGGACCTTTTCGAATAAGCAATTACACGGAGAATGAACCAGATAAGTTCTAAAATAGGACAGCCTTCCATACAATAGAGTATGGAGGGCTGTTTTTATGCGTGATACAATTAGAAATAAAATAAAGTTATTTTTTGCATTTCTTATTATACTGTTTTTACTTCCTTACATCATTTCTGTTTTTATAAACGGAAAAAATGCGGTGCAGGGAGCTGACAGCGATAATGCATCTGTGTATCTCGCAGAAATGCTCGCAGGAGAAACAGATGGTGGATGTGAAATAGAAGCATTGAAGGCACAGGCGGTTGTTCTACGTACAGAGTTGTACAGAACAGAGAAAGAAAAGCAGACTCTTTTGGATAAATGTCTGACGCAGACTCAGATGAAGAAAAAGTGGGGGACAAAATACGAAGAGAATTTGAAAAAATGTCAACAGGCAGCACAGGAAACAAAAGGAATTGTACTGTGGTATCATGAGACCTTTGCATGGGCACCGTTTCATCAATCCAGTAATGGAAAGACCAGAGACGTGCAGGAGGTACTTGGGAATGCAGATTATCCGTACATCACAACAAAAGAATGTCCGCTTGACAAGGCGGCAGAAGATGAAATTCAGGTACATTTGATAGAATATAAAGAGATACAAAAGAGATGTAGAGAATTCCTTGTGGCAGAGGAACAGAAAAAAGCAGAAAATGGGTATGGATACGAAGATTTTGAAATTCAGGAATGGGATTCTTCCGGTTATGTCAGAAAAATGAGGATTGGAGAGACGATATGTACAGGAGATCAGTTCCGTGATGCACTGAAACTTCCTTCGAGTTCATTTTCTTTTTATGAAAGTCCGTATGGATTAAAAATTGCAACTGTTGGAAAAGGGCACGGATTCGGAATGAGTCAGTGGACTGCACAGGAAATGGCAAAGGATGGGAAAAATTATGAAGAGATCCTGCAATATTTTTATGAAGGAACAGAACTACACCACCTAGATGAATAAGAACAATCATTTCAGGCAATGCTATAGCCAGAGGTGATGATTATGAATAAAAATGAAAGACCGGCCTTTTTGAAAGGAAAGGGAGCTGCAGTTGGCGCAGTACTTTGTTTTGTTGCGGTAATTACAATGGTTGGAAGCTACACATACAATCATTACAAAAAAGACATGGAGCAGCAGATCAAAGATGCGCAAACAACAGCAGAACAGCTTACAGAAGATGATAGTACATTGGCGAATACAGATGATATTCTTCCTACAGACACAGATTCAGAAGAGGATAATGAAGAAAACCAGGAATCCCAAAAGGATGTTCAGCAAGAGAATGAAAACAGTATGGAGAATGGAAATACATCCACAGAGGAAATTCAAAGCACAGCATCTTCAAATACACAGAATGTGTGGTTTACTCAGGAAAGCACACTTGCCTGGCCGGCAAGCGGAGCAACACTTTTAAGTTTTAGTATGGATCATACAGTATATTTTCCGACATTGGAGCAGTATAAATATAATCCTGCACTGATTATTGGTGGAACGCAGGGAGAAGTAATCCACGCAGCGGCAGCAGGAGTTGTAGAGAGTATTGAACAGACTGCCCAGACAGGAACTACTGTGACACTTGATATGGGAAATGGGTATACTGCGGTTTATGGCCAGCTGGATGAAGTGGCGGCAGCAGTTGGAGATTATATTGCAGCCGGAGAGGAAGTGGGAACACTGAATTCACCGACGAAATATTATAGTGTCGAAGGACCAAATTTATATTTTGAAATTATGAAAGACGGGGCGCCGGTTGACCCCATGAATTTTATGGAGTAAAGTTGTATTTGTCTGGATAAAATGATGGATTCAAAAGTTTGATTACGGGTGCAGGATCAATACTATATTGTATTGGATATAGGAAAAAATTTAAGAAAAGTTTTCCTGATAATATAGTATTGGTCTTGGATAAGGGATTCAAGATATAGTAAATAACATGCATCGAAAGAGTAATGCGGGAGATAGCAGAGGTGAGTTTTTGAATTATACATATATGCTAAAATGTAGTGACGGAACATTATACACGGGCTGGACAAATGATCTGGAAAAACGTGTGGAGGCGCACAATTCCGGGAAAGGCGCAAAATATACGAAGGCACGGAGACCTGTTGAATTGGCTTATTATGAGGAATTTGAGACAAAAGAACAGGCAATGAAGCGGGAATATGCGATTAAGCAATTAGGGAGAAAAGAGAAACAGAAACTCATTGCCGGCAAAAAAGTTAAATTATCAGATGAAAGAAAAGAGAAAGAAGATTAAAAAACTGCCCATCGGGAATGGAACATTTCCTTCCTAATGGGCAGTTTTATCACAGCAGAAGCGATCGCTTCTGCTGATAAGGTTTGTTTAAATTAGCCGAAGTATCTCTTAAGCAGTCCTTCGAAAGCTTTTCCGTGTCTAGCTTCGTCGCGAGCCATCTCGTGTACTGTGTCGTGGATTGCATCCAGGTTAGCAGCTTTAGCTCTCTTTGCAAGATCGAATTTACCTTCTGTAGCACCGTGCTCAGCATCAACTCTCATCTCAAGGTTTTTCTTTGTGCTGTCTGTTACAACTTCACCAAGAAGTTCAGCGAATTTTGCAGCATGCTCTGCTTCTTCGTAAGCAGCTTTTTCCCAGTAAAGTCCGATTTCCGGATATCCTTCTCTGTGAGCAACTCTTGCCATTGCAAGGTACATTCCTACTTCAGAGCATTCTCCTGCGAAGTTTGCACGAAGATCTGCAAGAATATCTTCGCTGACACCCTGTGCAACGCCTACAACGTGCTCAGCAGCCCATACTTTGTCTCCTTCCTGCTCTTTAAACTTGGAAGCTGGTGCGTGACAGACTGGACATTCAGCCGGTGCAGCATCTCCTTCGTGAACATAACCACATACTGTACATACAAATTTTTTCATAATGATAATCTCCTTTTTCTTATTAATTTTTTTTAACTTAAGACTTCCTAATGCAGTCACTGCATTCCCCATAAAACAAAGTGGAACTTGAAGTGATGATTCCATCGAAATTCTCCCCGGCCAGCCGGTTCACTTCTTCAATACTCTTCATATCCAGTTCCAGATCCAGTAACCGTCCACAGCTTGTACAGAGAAAATGATTGTGGGGAATAACATTCCCGTCAAATCGATCTCCGCCGTCAGGTGTAGGGATCTTGATTGCTTCGCCGATATCTGTCAGCAGATTCAAATTCCGGTAAACAGTACCAAGACTGATATTAGGAAAATCCTCTTTGACATGCAGATAAACAGTGTCGGCAGTGGGATGCTCTTTTGTCGAAGCAAGATAATGCTTGATAGCTTCTCGTTGTCGGCTATATTTAATTGCAGCCATAGATTCACCTCTTTCTAAAATTGAATCAATAACGATAACGATTACTGTAATTAGAATATAACTTATATTTTAAAAATTGTCAATAGAAAAAAATAAGTTTTTTTTATTTCTCCTGACAAAATATTACAAAATAATTAACAAAAAGGACGTTAAGATTAATAAAAAAGGGGAATAATTACAAATGGTGGAGGTTGATAATTATGAAAAAACTATTAAAACGGTTGACATATCTATGGTTGATTGATAAAATTACGGCGTAACAAAAATTAACAATTATGTAACAATTAGAACTTCCCACAAAAGATAAGGCTGGAAATAAAGGAGGTTTTATATGAGTAACATGCGGATGAAACATAAGCTTATCATGTCAATGATGGCAGGGGCGATCATGATTCCGGGGAGTGTAGTCAGAACACAGGCGGCAGAAACTGGTGACAGTGAGAAGAGTCTGGTTCCGGTTACAGGAATTGAAAATATTTTGGAAGCATCATATCAGACAGAAATAAAGAACAACATCAATCTGTATCTGGTGCCGACAGAAGAGGGAGAGTATTTGAATATAGCGTTTTCTAATACGGGGGATTATACCTATATTAGAAGCGAAGCAGATGAAAACAGTGAATGGGTTGGAAAATTATATTCTGATTCAGCGGCAGTTGTGCTGGAATATCTGGATGGATGGACAAAGATCCGGTCGGGAAATGCAGAGGGGTATGTTCCGACGGAAACATTGTTCACAGGGGAGGAAGCCCGTTCGAGATCAGATGAGTATACAAATGAGAATGTAACAGTCACAGCAGATTGTCTGAATGTCAGAGAGGGACATGGGACGGATACTACCGTATTAACCCAGATTAATCAGGGAGAAGAATATCTTGTGACAGAAGATCCTGTAGAAGGCTGGTATCCGATACAGGTCGGTGAAGTTAATGGCTGGGTGTGCGGTGATTATGTTACAGAGGAAAGTTCTTATTCTTACGGGGAGACAAAAGAGGAAGAACAAAAACGAGTGGAAGCAGAAGAAGCTGCGGCTGCGGAGGCGGAAGCAGAAGCCCAGGCTGCAGAAGCGGCGGCTCAGTCAGTTGCGTCAGGGCAGGAAGTTATTGATTATGCCTGTCAGTTTATTGGGAATCCATATGTGTGGGGCGGTACAAGTTTAACAGATGGGGCGGATTGTTCAGGATTTGTCCAGTCCGTGTATGCACATTTTGGTATAAGCCTTCCACGAACTTCTTATGAACAGCGAAGTGCAGGATATGAAGTGAGTTATGAAGACGCACAGCCGGGGGATCTTATCTTATATGAAGGACATGTTGGTCTATATATAGGAAATGATCAGATTGTAAATGCAATGAACGAAGATCAGGGAATTGGTATCAGCAGTGCAACGTATACAAATATTGTGGCTGTCAGACGGATTTATTAAAGAATAATAGAAAGAAAACAATGCATTGTCCAGAATATGTATGGGAAATGAAAGATTTGACTGTAAATTCTAAAATCGGTATTTTCCAAGAAAAATATACGGATAGTCAAAATGCACAAAATATGACAAGAATATTCAAAATAGTAAAAAAATGAAAAAAAGTAGTTTTTAACTTATCAACATTGAAAAATCGAAAAAATGAGGAAAAATAAAAGATTTCCTGAAAGTTATCCACATTATCAACAAAGAAAGATGTGAATAGTGTGGATAACTTTTGGAAATAAAAAGAACATTCGTTTTGGTTATTGTTATGAAAATGACGATTTGTCGAAAAAAAAAAGAAAACTGATTGACTTTTGAGTAGTGTGATAAACGGAAAAAGTTGTGTGAAAATTTCAGAAAATTTCATGGAATGATAATGAAAATAAGGTTGCTAAATCATAGATCAGGGATTATAATAAAAATTACTGTTCAAGGGTGACAGAAATTAATTGAAAATAGAAATATGTAAGGAGGAAACAGTGATGGCAATTTCTAAAAGCACAACAATTGGCGAACTTCTGGTAACATTTCCAGAGTCAGCTCCGATTTTGATGGAGATTGGTATGCATTGTCTTGGATGCCCGTCATCTCAGATGGAGTCTCTTGAGGAAGCAGCTATGGTTCATGGAATTGATGCAGATCTGCTTGTAGAGAAGATCAATGCAGCAATGGCAGCCGCTGGTAAATAATTAAGAGAAAATGATATACAAGAAGCTGTTGTGCTCTCAAAAAAGAGAGTATGGCAGCTTTTTTGGTATCGTTAAAAGTTTTTGTGGATAACAAGTGAAAAAGACGGCCTGAAGTGTGGGAAAAGTTATTCCCATAATTCCAGACCGTCTTTTTTATTCGTTGTTTAAATTGTGGATAACTTCTGAATTGCGTCTGCGGAAACAATGATTTTGCAATGCTCCTCCAGAAATGCAAGAACAGAAGAATCTCCCTTCTCAGGGGAACTGTACTCCGAAAGCATATTACATACTTTATTAAATTCCTGATCTGCGCCATCAGCAGGTGCCAGTGCAAGGATAAAGGTATTATTATTCTCCTCGTCCTTATATAATGTATTTGCACCTGTATAGAACGGAGCAAGCAGGCGGGAAGCCTCAATTACGGAATCTAACGTGTCGAAGGAGAACAGGCGGACAGGAAATGCCGGTACTGTTTCTTTAGGTTCCGGATCTTTTGCTTCGGAAGCCACTTCCTTCACTTTGTTAAGCAGATCAAAGAATTCATCTGCGCCCTGAAGCTTTTCAAGAACATTGCTGTTCAGTGTATCAGAATCTCCGGCAGGTGTAAACTTGGAAAAACGTGTATCAAGTTCTTCCGGATCCTCCACCTTTGTTATGATCAAGGTGATAGAGTCTGAAGAAGAAGGAATTGCTTCTATCATCAGAGGAAGGTCATCTGTCTCGAATCCAAAGTCGAAAGATGCCTGCTGCATCATATCTCGAAATAGTGATTTTGCTTTCTCGGTACCATAAGCCAGTTCGCTGATCTTGAGATTGCGGGCTGCAAGATCGGCATGTGTCAAAGTACAACGAATCTGATTGTCATTGATTTTTTCAATTTTCATATGATCACATCCTTATGTCTTATGATATTAAGATAATCTGTGGATTAAGAACTGTTCATTATGTTCATAACTAGATATATCTTTTCATCGTTTAGTATAAACAAAAAAAGAAAAGATGTAAAGGAAAACGAAAATTGTTTATAACTATTTTAGGTTATCAACAAATCCCACCCACTTATCAACAATAAACACATTGAAATTCCAAAAGGCTGCTCATATAATGGCACTTACAGAAGACACACCATTTGATAAAACAGAATATTAAGAAAGGAGGCACTGAAAGCATTTCTGATTTTCAAAAAAATTCAATTCCCTGAAATCAAGGGAAAATTCACAATAATTATGAGAAGGAGACCCTCCGAAGATCAGGGTTGTCTTCTTGTCCGTCACTTGTTCTACAGTATGTCACAGATACCTTTTATGGTCGAAGATGGCGGACAACGTTTTATCAGGATCTCAGGAGAGAAGGAGTACATACGATATGAGAACGGAAGATGGATATAAGGAATTATATGCGGAACTAAGAGGTTATGAAGAAAAAGGAGTGGACATAGTTATGGATGGATATCCGATGAGTCCATTGCAGATTGTGACAGCATATATGGCCAGAGAAGAAGGTACTTATATGAGAGATTATGTGATTGATCCGGAAGGAAGGATAGAATCATTGGTTTTTACAGATGTGAATCATAACAGACAGGCAGAGATTACCCCTTGAACTGCCGGACAGAAGTATATTTGTAAGCTGTTATAATTGATAGAAGATGGACAGACATTTAAGGTGTAACAACTTTTTGATATGTACAACTGTTGTAGATGCAATTTGTTAATGACGCAAGATGAAAATATGATATAATGAATTCTAGAATCATTATTTTATCCAGAGATGTGGAGATATTAGAAATACACACAGCAGAGCAGAGCGTAAGGAACTGTTTGTGTAAGAAAGCGCCAGAGATATAAAAATTGCAATCAGGAGGGTTGGCATGAACAAAAGAAAAGGCAGTACCCATGCGCGAAGCAGGGGAAGAGTAGAAGGACAATCTGGACATCCGGGGAGTTCCCGGAGAAAGGGAAGACCAATGACAACAGGTAGAGGCAGAAATGGAAGGTCAGGAACACGACGTGCGAAGAAAGTGAATAGAGCGCGGAAAAGACGTAACAAAATTCTTTTCGTAATGATCATCATATTATTGATCATGATTTTGGCAGCAGGCGCAGTTTTCTTTAAGAGATACGGTTCATCAAATGAGGAAGCCGATAAAGAACAATATTATGGAATAGAAAACAGTGATGATCTGGCATTGATCATTAATAATGAAGTAGTGAAAAAAGAAGAGAGTTCCGCGGAATCTTCTTCCGATTCTTCTACAGATAGTGTTATACCGGGTAAGGTTTTTGATGGACAATATTATGTAGCATATCAGGTTCTTCGTGATAAGATAAACAGCAGATTTTACTGGGATGCGAACGAACGGGTGCTTTTATATACCTTGCCGGATGGAAATGTTTCTGTAAGTGAGAACAGCAGTGAATATACAGCAGTGAACGAAACAAAAAGTGAAGATTATGTAATTCTTAAGACGGATGGAGATATCGCATATATCGCACTTCCGTTCATACAAGAGTATACGAATATGGAATATTCTGTGGAACAGGAACCAAACAGAGCAATTATCACATCAAAGTGGGGCGAGATAGAGACAGCAGAAGTGAAGAAAGACACACAGGTTCGTTATCTTGGTGGCGTTAAGAGTCCGATACTGACAGAAGTTAAAAAATCGGACAAGGTGACAGTGCTTGAAGACGAAGATGACTGGATGAAAGTTGCCACAGCGGATGGTTATGTAGGATATATTAAGACCAAATCTTTAAAGAACCAGAAAAAAGAAAAAACATCCAGAGATTTTACGGAACCGGTTTATTCAGACATGACAGAAGATCATTCGATCAATATGGCATGGCATAATGTGACGAATGCGGCAGCGAATAATGCGGTTCAGCAGGTACTTGCATCAACCAGTGGACTTACGACGATTGCGCCAACCTGGTTTAGTCTTGCGGATACGGAAGGTAATATCAGTTCAATTGCAGATGCGGACTATGTGAATTATGCACATACGGCAGGACTGGAAGTGTGGGCTGTATTCCGGGATTTTCATGGTGGAACGAATTCCTATGACGAGACCTATGAGACATTGCGTTATACATCAAAAAGAGCAAAACTGGAAGATCAGGTTGTAGCTGCGGCAGTGGCAGCAGGAGTGGATGGAATTAATTTAGACTTTGAATTGATTTCTTCCAAGTGTGGTGTGCATTACGTGCAGCTTGTGAGAGAGCTGTCTGTGAAGTGCCACCAGAATAATCTTGTATTTTCAGTTGATAATTATGTGCCACAGTCATACAATTCACATTATGATCTTAAAGAGCAGGGGATTGTGGCAGATTACGTGGTGATTATGGCTTATGATGAACATACAGAAGGATCCTATGAAGCGGGATCAGTGGCGTCGATCAGCTATTTGCAGGATGGAATAGAAAAAACATTGAAAAAGGTATCAGCTGATAAAGTAATTGCCGGAATTCCATTTTTTACAAGATTATGGTTTGAGACAGCAAAGAGCCCGGAGCAACTTTCGGAAGAAGCTGGCACAGAAGCAGCATCCTATCCGAATAAAGTATCAAGTAAGGCACTGGGAATGGAAGAAGCAGCGCAGAGTGTTGTGAATGCGGGAGCAACAGCACAGTGGGATGAAAAGACACAGCAAAACTATGCAAAGTGGTCTGCGGATGGCGGAACCTACCGTATCTGGCTTGAAGATGCTCAATCATTGGAAGCAAAGCTGAAGGTGATACAGGAAAATAAACTGGTAGGTGTGGCAGAATGGAGTCTGGGAAAAGAAGAAAGCAGTGTATGGAATCTCATTTCTCAGTATGTAAATTAAATAAAAGATAAGTTAAAAAACGGCTTCTCATTGCATATAGATAGAATATGTGAAGGGAGGTCGTTTTTTGCAAAGAAAAATCAGGTTGATGATAGGGATTCTGATTATGACAGGGCTTATCGCAGGTTGTTGGAAAGTTTCGAAAAACTTACAGAAAGAATTAAAAGAAGAAATGGAGACAATCGGAGAAGCTGAAAAGTCAGACAGGATAGTTGTTTTAGATGCAGGACATGGTGGTACTGATTCGGGGAAGGTCGGAATCAATGGAGTGAAAGAAAAAGATATCAATTTAACGATTACGAATTCTGTAAAGAAAATTTTGGAAAAAGAAAATATACAGGTAATCATGACCAGAGAAACAGATGAACAGCTTGCACAAAGTAAAGTAGAAGATTTGAAATACAGAGTAAAGATTATGAATGAAGTTTCTCCTGTATTAGCAGTCAGTATACATCAGAACAGTTATCATGAAGAAAATGTTTTCGGTGCGCAGGTCTTCTACTATCAGACATCGACGGAAGGAGAAAAAGCTGCGGGGATAATACAGGACGCTTTACAAAAGGTAAATCCGGATAATACCAAAAAGATAAAAGCAAATAATACATATTATATATTAAAAAAGACGGAAGTACCTACAGTGATCGTAGAATGTGGTTTTTTGAGTAATTATAAAGAAGCACAGAAGCTGGTTACGGAAGATTATCAGAAATCAGTAGCAGAAGCAGTGGCAGAAGGAATTTTATCTTATATAAAAGAAAATGAATAGCAGAAGAGAAATAGTTTTTTTTTAGAACAAATAATGATATAATAAAATTTATGGAAACGATTATTAGAAAAATAGATAAAAACCAAATAAACCAGGATGTAATAGAAGAAGCGGGAAATGTATTAAAACAAGGAGGTCTTGTTGCATTTCCTACGGAGACGGTTTACGGACTTGGGGCGGACGCATTAAAAGAGGAGGCGGCAAAGAAAACATATGCAGCAAAAGGACGTCCATCAGATAATCCGTTGATTGTTCATATTGCAGACTATGAGGATCTGAAAAAAGTGGCGGTGAATATTCCACCGGAGACAGATGCACTGGCAGCACATTTTTGGCCAGGTCCGTTGACGATGATATTTGAAAAAAGTGAGAGTGTACCTTACGGGACAACCGGAGGATTGGATACGGTTGCGGTTCGTATGCCAAGTGATCCAATTGCAGCGGCATTGATCCGGGCGGCAGGTGGATTTGTTTCAGCACCGAGTGCGAATACATCCGGGCGTCCGAGTCCGACGACAGCAGAGCATGTGCGGGTGGATCTGGAAGGTAAGATTGATATGATCCTGGATGGAGGTGCGGTAGATATCGGACTGGAATCCACAATTCTTGACATGACGGTGGAGCCGCCAATGATTTTACGTCCGGGTGCAATTACAGCGGATATGTTTGAAGAGGTAATCGGACCGGTCGGTGTTGATGAGACATTGGTTAACAGTGAAAGCAAGCAGGCGCCGAAAGCTCCGGGAATGAAGTACCGACATTATGCACCGAAGGCGAAAATGATGATTGTGGAAGGAAATATAAGAGAAGAGATTCTTGCAATTCGTCAGCTTGCTTATGCCGCGCATCGGGAAGGGAAGGAAGTCGGAATCATTGCAACGGGGGAAACAGTTCAGTTCTATAATTATGGGATTGTGAAGAATATAGGAACCCGTGAGAATGAGAATACTATTGCAAGAAACCTTTATCGAGTGCTTCGCGAATTCGATGAAGAAGACGTTGATCTGATTTATAGTGAATCTTTTGCTATGAACGGAATAGGAAAGGCGATTATGAATCGTCTTGAAAAGGCGGCAGGACATATGCACCTGCAGGCAACAGAGATCACAAAGAAGCAGAAGTATCGCAGAGTGATTTTTGTCAGCGAGGCGGATTCGGCAGTAGGACCAATGGCGGCAGAATTACTATGTCACCAGGATCTTGAGCAAGAGTATATTATTGAATCCGGCGGACTGGTTGTGCTTTTCCCTGAACCGGTAAACCAGAAGGCAGAGGCAATTATGAAGAGTGCTCAGATGACGTTGGAAAATCATGTGTCAAAGCAGTTTGATGGCAGCAATCTACAAGGAGATACACTTGTATTGACATTGAATGAGACAATTAAGAACAAAGTTCTTTCGGATTATGAAAATGTAAAAAATGTATATACAATAAATGAATTTGTTGGAGTATCAGAAGAACTTCCGAATCCTTATGGAAAACCCCTGACGGCTTATGGAGAATGTTTTGAGATACTGACAGGGCTTATAGATAAACTTGCAGACAAACTGAATTCATATGCAAAAGGAGAAGAATAATGTCAGATAAAAGAACAGATTATTTATCATGGGATGAATATTTTATGGGCGTGGCAATGCTTTCCGGAATGCGATCAAAAGACCCGAATACACAGGTTGGGTGTTGTATCGTAAGTCAGGATAACAAGATTCTTTCCATGGGATATAATGGTCTTCCGATGGGATGTTCTGATGATGAATTCCCATGGGCGCGCGAAGGCGAAGATCCGTTAGAGACAAAATATGTATATACAACGCATAGTGAATTGAATGCAATTTTGAATTATAATGGCGGAAGTCTTGCGGGAGCAAAACTCTACGTATCTCTTTTTCCATGCAATGAATGCGCAAAAGCAATTATTCAGGCAGGAATTAAAGAAGTTATTTATGATTGCGACAAATACGCGGATACAGCGGGAGTGAAAGCATCAAAACGAATGATGGATGCAGCAGGAGTGAGATATCACCAGTACCATCGAACAGGCAGAAAAATTGAATTTGAGATATAAAAATACAGGTACGCTTGCATTGCGCTTGCGTACCTGTTTCAAAGAAAAGGGAGATAGAAGAAATGATTCGGACAATACGTGTAGAAGAAATAACAAAAAACATCAAAGAAATGTGCATTGAAGCAAATCATTTTCTGTCACCAGATATGGCAGAGGCAATGAAATGTGCCGAAAAGAATGAGGAAGCACCACTTGGAAAACAGATATTGGAACAGCTGCAAGAGAATTTGAAGATTGCAGGAGAGGATATGATTCCGATTTGTCAGGATACAGGAATGGCAGTAGTGTTTCTTGAGATTGGTCAGGATGTTCATCTTGAAGGAGGAGCATTGGAAGATGCGGTAAATGAAGGTGTACGTCAAGGTTATGTAGAAGGTTATCTTCGTAAATCAGTCGTTGGAGATCCGTTGATCCGTGAGAATACAAAGGATAACACGCCGGCAGTTTTGCATACAAGAATTGTAGATGGAGACCAGGTAAAGATAAAAGTAGCACCGAAAGGTTTCGGAAGCGAGAATATGAGTCGTGTATTTATGCTGAAACCGGCAGAAGGAATTGAAGGTGTAAAAGATGCGGTTCTTACTGCGGTAAAAGATGCCGGACCGAATGCGTGCCCGCCAATGGTGGTTGGTGTTGGAATTGGTGGTACATTTGAAAAATGCGCTTTGATGGCCAAAGAAGCTCTGACACGTGAAGTCGGATCACATTCAGAAATTGAATACGTAAAAGAGTTGGAAGAAGAACTCCTTACAAAAATAAATAGCCTTGGTATCGGACCTGGTGGACTTGGAGGGACAACAACAGCACTTGCGGTGAATATTAATACTTATCCAACACATATCGCGGGACTTCCGGTGGCGGTTAATATTTGCTGTCATGTAAATCGTCATGTGATTCGTACAATTTAATTCAACAGGCTAAGTGAAAGAGGAAAGTGAAATGGACAAGCATATAACAGTACCAATGAAGAAAGAGACCGTGGCAACACTGAAGGCAGGAGATTATGTTTATCTTACAGGAACGGTCTATACAGCAAGAGATGCAGCGCATAAAAGAATGTATGAGATTTTACAGGAAGGCGGGGAACTTCCAATTGATATTCAAGGTCAGGTGATTTATTACATGGGACCATCACCGGCAAGAGAAGGACGCCCAATTGGCTCGGCAGGACCGACGACAGCAAGCAGAATGGATAAATACGCACCTCAGCTCCTGGATCTTGGGCTTGGTGCTATGATAGGAAAAGGAAAAAGAAATCAGGCGGTAATTGATGCAATTGTACGCAATGGTTCAGTATATTTTGCGGCTGTTGGTGGAGCGGGGGCGCTTCTTTCAAAATGTATCACATCTTCAGAAGTGGTAGCGTATGACGATCTTGGAACAGAAGCGATCAGAAAACTGACAGTTGAAAATTTTCCGGTTATTGTAGTAATAGATAAAGATGGGAATAATCTTTATGAAACAGCAATTAAGGATTATTGCAGAATGGAGGAGGATGCATGAGAAGAATTCTACTGATGGTATTGCGGAATCTTTTGATCGTGCCGGGGGGATGGATTAAACTCTGCTATCGGGCTTCACATGTGGATAAATATACAGAAGAAGATAATTATGAATTTTTGCGTTGGATTGTTTTTCGTGCAAATAAAGGCGGAAATGTAACAATCGATGTACATGGACAGGAGAATATTCCAAAACAGGATGGATTTATGTTTTTTCCAAATCATCAAGGTTTGTATGATGTATTGGCAATTGTCGAAGCGTGTACGCACCCTTTTTCTGTTGTAGCTAAAAAAGAAGTGCAAAATGTTCCGTTTTTAAAACAGGTATTTAAAATCATGAAAGCATTTATGATTGATCGTGAGGATGTCCGTCAGGCAATGAAAACTATTACAAGTGTAACAAAAGAGGTTGTATCAGGGAGAAATTATCTTATTTTTCCAGAAGGAACGCGTTCAAAAAATGGAAATAATGTCGGTTCTTTTAAAGGGGGAAGCTTTAAAGCAGCAACCAAAGCAAAGTGTCCGATTATTCCGGTGGCACTTGTTGATTCTTTTAAACCGTTTGATACAAACAGTACCAGACCGGTGACGGTGCAGGTTCATTTTCTGAAACCGATGCTTTATGAAGATTATAAAGATATGAAGACCGTGGAAATTGCTGCTGCAGTAGAACAGCAGATCCAGGAAACAATCAATAAGAACCTGATGAAAGAAAAGGTAGAAGAGAAATGCTAAAGGAATGCTTGGATCAAGTTAGAAAAAAAGCCCCAGTGGTGCATAACATAACAAATTATGTAACAGTGAATGATGTTGCGAATGTGGTTCTTGCATGTGGTGGCAGTCCAATTATGTCAGATGAGCCGGAAGATGTAGCGGACATTACATCTATATGTGGAGGGCTGAACATTAATTTGGGAACATTACATAAAACGAGTATTGAGGGAATGCTTAAAGCCGGGCATCGCTCTAATGAACTGGGACATCCGGTATTATTGGATCCGGTGGGAGCAGGAGCAAGCAGGTTCAGGACGGAGACGGCATTAAAATTAATAAAAGAGATAAAGTTTTCTGTGATTCGAGGTAATGTTTCAGAAATTAAGACGCTGGCTTATGGAAGCGGAAGTACAAAAGGCGTAGATGCTGATCTTACAGAAGCCGTTAATGAAAGAAATTTACAACAGAGCATATCATTTATTAAAGGTTTTGCGAAAAAGAAAGAAGCAATTGTTATAATTACAGGAGCAATAGATCTTGTGACAGATGGCGAGAAATGTTATGTAATTAGAAATGGACGTTCAGAAATGGGAAGAATAACTGGCACGGGATGTCAGTTATCCGGTATTACGACCGCTTTTCTGGCAGCAAATCCGAAAAGAAAACTGGAAGCTGCTGTGGCAGCAGTTTGTATGATGGGCGTTGCCGGTGAAATAGCATGGACGAGAATGCAGGAAGGCGATGGTAACGCTACATATAGAAATAGAATTATTGATGCCATCTATAATATGACAGGAGAAAAACTGGAGAAAGGGGCTAAGTATGAGCTTTACTAAGGAACAATTAAGGGAACAGATGTTGCTGTATGCTGTTACGGACAGACATTGGCTGAATGGGCAGACGCTTTATAAACAGGTTGAGGAAGCGCTGAAAGGTGGCGCTACCTTTATTCAGTTACGTGAAAAAGATTTGACAGAAGAAGAGTTTTTAGAAGAGGCAAAAAAGATACAACAGTTATGTAAAAAATATAGAGTTCCATTCATAATTAATGATAATGTGAAGCTTGCAAAGGAAATTGATGCGGATGGAGTGCATGTTGGGCAAAGTGATATGGAAGCTCTTGATGTAAGAGCGCAGCTGGGAGAAGATAAAATCATAGGCGTCTCTGCACGGACAGTAGAGCAGGCTTTATTAGCCGAAAAGCACGGGGCAGATTATCTGGGGGTTGGAGCGGTGTTTCAAACAGGAACAAAAACAGACGCACGGGAAGTAGAACACAGTGTGTTGAAGGAAATCTGTACTAAAGTTGATATTCCGGTTGTTGCTATAGGAGGAATTACACAAGATAATGTAAAAGAGCTTTCGGGTAGTGGGATTAATGGCGTTGCAGTGATCAGTGCAATTTTTGCCCAAAATGATATTGAGACAGCAACTGCGAAGCTGAAAAGCTGCGTAGAACAGATGGTTTAAAAATTTGGTGAATTGAAAAAGTAAAATCCACCTTGCAAAGGTAAATTCTACTTTGCAGAATTAAATTCCGTGCAAACGGGAAAAATATGAATCTTGTATATGAAATCCTCGAAATCAGAGTTAAAATAAAAGGAAAAGCTGTGGTTTTGGGGATTTTTTTGCATGCCGAGCAGAAGTCGAATTTACGTGTGATTTTTTGGAAGGAGTAAATTCCACCTCTGGGGGATGTTCTGCGATGATGGCGGTATAGATTTCCTGCCCAGCTTTTTTAGATTTAGTTTATTTTAATAATTCAGGACTAAGGATGATTTCGTCAGCAGGAATTTTCTGCAGATGAAATGCATCTAAAATTTTTCTACCGTATTGAAACTCGAAAACTTCATAAGGACTTTTGTTTCCGAGCTTCTTCCGAGAGTAGGAGTTGATGTGGCTCATCATGAAATCAATCTGCTCCTGTGAGTATCGTCCAAGGTCAGTACCTTTTGGAATGATTCTTCGAATCAGTTCGTGGTTGTTTTCACAGCTTCCTTTCTGGTAAGGTGCGCTGGGATTACAATAGAACATCCTGGTTCGAGGGTTTCCCTGTGCATCCAGTTCGATAGCAGAAGGGTTTGAAAATTCACTGCCGTTATCCGCTAAAAGAACAGGAAAAAGTTCAATGAAAATATCCATCCTCAATTCAAAATAGAGACGGTCAAAAATGTCAATGACAGATTGAGAGTCATTATGCTGGCGGAGAAAAGCAAGCTGTAGTTGTTGTTCCACGAAATGAATAGTGAGAAGAACCGCTCCGCCTTTTATACCTTCTACAGAATCAAGCTGTCTGACAGAAGCATCCGGATGTTCAGCCATGTATATTTCAAAACAATGAAAATCACGTCCGATACGGCAGGATTTATCCACTTTCAGTTTAGAAGAAACATTTTTTCTTGGACGCATGCGTATGGTGCGTGGCATATCGATATTTCTGGCAGTGAATAGCCCGTTGTTTGTGTAAGTATACAGTGTTCGTTCTGACTTCATAAGTTCGTCAGCATGATGTACCGCAATGTGATGAAGGGACTGCCCTTTTTTGAGGAGAGGAGATACCACATCATCGAGCTGCTTAAGTTCCGCTTCAGAAAGGGCAAACCCAGAACGGGATTCACTTCTGACCTGTTCATATTCCTTCTGAGCATAAGATGCCTTATAAAGACGTTTTTCGAGAGAACACCTGGTACGCTGCTGACAGCCATTACAGACATAGGGAGGTTTGGAGAGCTTAGGGCAAATATATTTTTCGTAAGAGATGCAGGAGGAAGTACACCTGCCGCAAGTCCAGCACGGTTTGTTATTCGAGTAGGCGCAGTGCTGGCAAAACTTCTGCAGGGAACACTGATGCAGGAAAGCAACACGGCAGTCGTTGAAAGATCTGCCTAAAGCGCCGGTTTTCTCAAAGCAGATATGCGCTTTAATCTCTTTTGAAATCGTAGTGCAGTCTTTGCCGAGTTCTCGGGCAATAGACTTAAAACTATGGTGTTCGTTGAGCATGGTTTCAATGAGGATTCTTGCTTCCAGATTTAAATGTTTTTGTTTATTCATAATGGTCTCCTTACCGCTGGGAGGAATCACCATGTTTGTATAAAGAATTATAAGGGAAAAATAGGAAGAATTAAATTCCACCTTTAGAAGTGCAACGTTTTGCAGGATTAAATTCCATAGAGGGGTGGAATTTAACTTTTCAATTGAGTAGAAAATAAAAAACTTATAAAAATAACAATCAGTGTTGACAAACAGAAATCGAGGTGCTATCTTAGTATCTGTAAGGTGTTAGCACTCAAAAACAAAGAGTGCTAATAACAAACAAAGATGAGAAGAAAGGGGAACACAGAGATGTCTGTAGAAGCTGAATTAAGTGAAAGAAAACTTACGATATTGAAAGCCATCATACAGAATTATCTGGAGACTGGCGAACCGGTCGGATCACGAACCCTTTCAAAATACACAGATTTGAAATTAAGTTCCGCAACGATAAGGAATGAGATGGCAGATCTGGAAGATCTTGGTTACATCTTCCAGCCACACACATCGGCAGGAAGAATTCCATCAGATAAGGGATATCGCTTTTATGTAGATCTTTTGATGGAGAACAAGGAGCAGGAGATCAGCAGACGAGAGGATGCACTTCTTGAGAAGACAGATAAGGTCGAGAAGGTACTCCAGCAAGCGGCAAAGGTTCTTGCTTCGAACACCAATTATGCGACGATGGTTTCCGCACCGGTCAACAGCCGGAACACATTGAAGTTCATTCAGCTATCGCAGGTGGATGAAGAACAGATCGTAGCAGTCATCGTACTTGGTGGTAATGTGATCAAGAATAAGATCATTGAAGTTGGAGAAACCTTAAGTAATGAGAATCTGTTGAAGCTGAATATGCTTCTGAACACGACACTGAATGGATTATCCATTGATCAGATTACATTAGGTCTGATCGCCAGATTGAAAGAACAGGCTGGTATCCACAGCGAGGTTGTCGGTCATGTACTGGATGCAGTGGCAGAGATCATTCATGTAGATAATGACATGGAGATCTACACAAGCGGCGCAACGAATATTTTCAAATATCCGGAGCTTAGTGATAAGCAGAGCGCACAGGAGATCATCAGTGCATTTGAAGAGAAACAGCAGCTGGCAGATCTGGTGACAGAGACACTGGCAAGTGAGGAGAACAACGGCATACAGGTTTACATCGGAGATGAAACTCCGGTTAAGACCATGAAAGACTGCAGCGTTGTTACCGCCACATATGAGCTGGGAGAAGGCATGAAAGGAACGATCGGAATCATCGGTCCGAAGAGAATGGATTATGAACATGTCATGAAGACGCTGAAGACTCTGCAAAGTGAGTTGGATGCGATTTATAATAAAGAACCAAAAGAATAGGAAGGTAGAAAGCTGGTGACAGAGAACATGAGCAAAGAAGATATGGTAAAAGAAGCTGTTGAAGAGGCAAAAGCAAAAGCTGCGAAAGAGCAGGCAGAAGCTGAAGAGACAGCAACAGAAGATGCCCAGGGAGCTGAGACTGAGGCGAAAGAAGCAACAGAAGAAGCAACTGAGACTGAAGGAGATTCAGAAGCAGCATCAGAAGGAAAGAAGAAGTTCTTCGGAAAGAAAGAGAAGAAGGACAAGAAAGACGAGAAGATCGAGGAACTCACAGACCGCGTTACTCGTCAGATGGCAGAGTTTGATAACTTCCGCAAGAGATCTGAGAAGGAGAAATCCCAGATGTATGAGATCGGAGCGAAAGATATCATAGAAAAGATTCTTCCGGTTGTAGACAACTTCGAGCGTGGACTTGGTTCCGTACCGGAGGAGGAGAAGAATGCTCCGTTCGTAGAAGGAATGGAGAAAATCTACAAACAGCTTATGACTACACTGGAATCCGTTGGAGTAAAACCAATCGAGGCAGTTGGTCAGGAATTCAATCCGGATTTCCACAACGCAGTGATGCATGTAGAAGATGAGGAGCTCGGTGAGAACATCATCGCAGAAGAATTCCAGAAAGGTTACATGTACCGTGAAAGTGTTGTAAGACACAGCATGGTAAAAGTAGCAAACTAATTTGATTTTTAACAAGATTCAGAGATTAGATAGAGGAGGAAATTTATCATGGGAAAAATTATTGGTATTGACCTTGGTACAACAAACAGCTGTGTAGCCGTTATGGAAGGTGGACAGCCAACAGTTATCGCGAATACAGAAGGCGCAAGAACAACACCGTCTGTTGTAGCATTTACAAAGACAGGAGAGCGTCTTGTAGGTGAGCCTGCAAAACGTCAGGCTGTAACAAACGCAGCAAGAACAATCTCATCCATCAAAAGAGAGATGGGAACAGATTATAAAGTAGATATTGACGATAAGAAATATTCTCCACAGGAGATTTCTGCAATGATCCTTCAGAAACTGAAAGCTGATGCAGAAGGATACCTTGGTGAGAAAGTAACAGAAGCTGTTATCACAGTTCCGGCTTACTTCAACGATGCTCAGCGTCAGGCTACAAAAGATGCAGGTAAGATCGCAGGACTTGATGTAAAACGTATCATCAACGAGCCTACAGCAGCTGCACTTGCTTATGGTCTTGACAACGAGAAAGAGCAGAAGATCATGGTTTACGACCTTGGTGGTGGTACATTCGATGTATCTGTTATCGAGATTGGTGATGGAGTTATCGAAGTACTTTCAACAGCCGGTAACAACAGACTTGGTGGAGATGACTTCGACCAGAAGATCACAGATTACATGCTTGCAGACTTCAAGGCAAAAGAAGGCGTAGATCTTTCTGCAGATAAGATGGCTATTCAGAGATTAAGAGAAGCTGCAGAGAAAGCAAAGAAAGAGCTTTCAAGTGCAACAACAACAAATATCAACCTTCCGTTCATCACAGCAACAGCTGAAGGACCGAAACATTTCGATATGAACCTTACAAGAGCTAAATTCGACGAGCTGACAAGAGACCTCGTAGAAAAGACTCAGGAACCGGTAAGACGTGCACTTTCTGACGCAGGAATCACAGCTTCCGAGCTTGGACAGGTACTTCTCGTTGGTGGATCAACACGTATTCCGGCTGTTCAGGAAGAAGTTAAGAGACTGACAGGCAAAGAGCCTAGCAAATCCCTTAACCCAGATGAGTGTGTAGCACTTGGTGCTTCCGTACAGGGTGGTAAACTTGCAGGAGATGCAGGCGCAGGAGACATCCTTCTTCTTGATGTAACTCCACTGTCACTGTCTATCGAGACAATGGGTGGTGTAGCTACAAGACTGATTGAGAGAAATACAACAATCCCGACAAAGAAGAGCCAGATCTTCTCAACAGCAGCAGATAACCAGACAGCTGTAGACATCAACGTTGTACAGGGTGAGAGACAGTTCGCAAGAGACAACAAGTCCCTCGGACAGTTCAGACTTGATGGAATCCCGCCGGCTCCACGTGGAATCCCGCAGATCGAAGTTACATTCGATATCGATGCAAATGGTATCGTAAATGTATCTGCTAAGGATCTTGGAACAGGTAAAGAGCAGCATATTACAATCACAGCAGGTTCTAATATGTCTGATGACGATATCGATAAAGCTGTAAAAGAAGCAGCTGAATTCGAGGCTCAGGATAAGAAACGTAAAGAAGCAATCGATACAAGAAACGAAGCAGACGCTATGGTATTCCAGACAGAGAAGGCAATCAAAGAGGTTGGCGACAAAGTCGATGCTACAGAGAAGGCAGCTGTAGAGGCTGACGTTCAGGCACTGAAAGATATCCTTGCAAAATCTGCTCCGGAGAACACAACAGAAGAGCAGGTAGCAGAGATCAAAGCTGCGAAGGAAAAACTGATGGAGAGCGCACAGAAACTGTTCACAAAGATGTATGAGCAGGCAGGTGCTGCAGCAGGTGCAGGTGCACAGGCTGGTCCTACACCAGAAGCTGGTCCGGCTCCGGATGGTTTCCAGGGTGATGATGTTGTAGACGGAGATTACAAAGAAGTCTAAAATATAGAAAAGATGCCGGTAAGACAGAGGAGAAATAGGCAGCAGGGCATCAGATAAATGAAGCATGAAGAGAAATTCTACGGAGCTTTGTAGCTTCGTAGAATTTCTTGAGGTTAAGAAAGAGATACAGAAAGGTTAGTATTTGTGTTATGGCAGAGGCAAAGAGAGATTATTATGAGGTGCTCGGCGTAAGCAAAGATGCAGATGATGCTACAATCAAGAAAGCATACCGCCAGCTTGCGAAGAAGTACCATCCAGATATGAATCCAGGGGATAAAGAAGCAGAAATAAAGTTTAAAGAGGCTTCCGAAGCCTATGCCGTTCTGAGTGACGCTGACAAACGTCGTCAGTATGATCAGTTCGGCCACGCTGCATTTGATGGCGGTGCCGGCGGCGGAGCAGGTGGATTCGGTGGCGGATTTAACTTCAATGGAGCA
>ENA-ORTN01000672-ORTN01000672.1-human-gut-metagenome-genome-assembly--contig:-NODE-672-length-38066-cov-7.087212_pt1 | contig 38066 bp, 32 predicted proteins | sample MGYA00242070_ERZ509189 | MGnify/ENA primary metagenome ERZ509189 (study PRJEB26280, sample SAMEA2338821) | human gut metagenome | biome: human gut; feature: human-associated habitat; material: faeces...
AAACCTATAAAGTAGGTCTCTCTTTTTTTGAGTCCACTTTATAGGTTACATTTTAAAGCAACCACTCTCTAATTATTTTACTGAATTCTAAAAACAAATATTCTTATTAATATATGTCATAGTGGCATAGTAAAAATCTTAGTTTCTAACACTTCAATTATAGGAAGATTTATATACTTCGTATATAAAAGTAAGACTAGAGGTAATTACTTGGTGCATTACATAAAACAAGATATTACACTCAAGTTCTTATATATAATAATGGTAAGCATAAATACCTACTTCTACATTGTAGAAAGGACCCAATTCAGAGATAATGTCCTAATTATTACACTTCAAAAAACAAAGTAGTTCTTCCACCTAGTGTAATATAAAAAAACTTGCTCATGCTAGATACGGAACAATTTAGGAGTAATTCTCTTATCAACCCAAATTTGAATAAGATTAAAGTCTACCTTAACCGTCATACTGAACACTTGTGGTAACACAATGGACCTCAGACCGTTAATTTATCTAGCCGTAGTTATTCTACAATGTAGATGCTAAAACCTAAAAGTGAAATTTATAGTATGTGGGACTAGGATTTCACTTAACTACGAAATAAGTAATTCTAATCATATAAGCAATAATAAAAAATTAAGAACTAATACTAAAAGAAACGATAATATTAACAAGAAAAGAACATAAAAAACGATTAAAAAATAGGAACGAGAAAATAATAAATTTAGAAATGAAAACGAAAAAGTACAATATTAAAAGGTATAGTGGCATAGTAAAAATACAAAATAGAGAGTTAGGTATATCAAGATGATCCTAACTCTCTATTTGCTTATAACATCTTCTCTGATAAGACCTCTCCTAGATGCTCCTATAACCTCTACAGAGGTATATCTATATTTACAAAATTTTTATCGCCGTATAGGATAAAAGCTCATCAGAGCTTTCCTATGGCTTCACAACGGCGTTATCAGAGTTTTATTAAATCTAACCATAAATATTCATTAAAATTAGTTATATCATACTTTGCTAATGCTTCTTCACTAGTTGTTTTCTCTTGTTCTTCAGATAAACCACAACTAGTAAGGTATCTATCATAAATGTCTTTACTATCACAATTACTAAAAGTTGGCGAAGCATAATAAGTATGTCTATTATTTCCAAACGAGTATCGCTCTGGTCTATAACCTAGAGCTAACACTCGCTTCCCAAATATAGCATTACTCACTGCTTCCTTGTTATTACGATTACACCACTTTCGGTATTCATCATAATATTTAGATTTGATAATAATCTCCTTTATAGGGTATAATTCGCAGAACTCTGCTACATTGTTGCAGTCCATAAAATACTTCTTGGTTTCTTCCTCTACACTAGAAGGTATAGTGAATTTACCATTTTTCAGTACCTCGCTAAATGCTTGTATTGCTCTAGTTGCTATAATTTGCAATGCTAATGGCTTACATAATTCTTCCCCTATATTGACATTACGATTATTATTGTCATCTGTAAAGGTAGCATTGAAAGGAATTACAAAAAATCTATCAGTTATATATAGTCCTGCTCCTTTAAAATCTATAACCTCATTTACCGAAAACAACATAGTTGCATAAGGAAATAAGTTATAACTTTCTTTACCTCTTTGCTCTATAGGTATCGGTTCCCCCGATATAATACGAGTAATCAACGAAGTATTTACAAACTTAGGTTGTTTTTGGTCCTCTGCAATATTAACCGTACACCCCTCTAAGTTTTTAACCGTGGATTTGCTTCCTAACTTACTACCCGATAGGTTTTCTAAATGCTCGTGTGAGCATTGTTCATCTCCTAGTAAAGCTTCTAGTATTCTGAAAATCTTACTTTTGCCGTTGCGACCATCTCCTTTAAAGATAAAACCTCTACAAAAAACAGAAGTTTTACAAAGTGAGTATCCTATTACGGAATATAGTAATTTCTCTATCCCCTCATCATTGCAAGTAATACTTTTAAAGTAATAATCTACAAGTTCTAACTCTTTAGAACTCGTAGTTAATATTGAAGTGTCCTTATAAGGAACACTTAATTGTCCGACAATACTGTCTATAGCTTGCACATTTAAATTGTTATCATATTCTTTCATAATCATATTTCCTTTCTTTCTATTTAAATTTGCGGGATTAATTTTAAATTAAGATATTCTATAAAATAATATCTTCATAATCAGGCGATAATATTCCTAATATAATATCAATAGCCCATTTATTGTATTTGGAATCTTTCTCGCACTCAATGACTGTTTGCGTATCTAACCCATATAACATAGCTGATTCTTCAATAGACCAACCCTGTGCTTCCCTTATTTCTTTAAGTGTCATAATTATTCTCCTTTCTTATGTTCTTCATTCTTTCATTACTAATCAAATCAAAATCACTAACTTTCTCTAAATAATCTACATTCAGATTAAGATATTCAACTACTTTATCCATTGGAAGTAAATTTGTAGGTAAAAAGTAATTCTCTTGTTCTAGCTGTTTCCTTAGTTCTCTCATTAGCTTCAAAGTAGTATTTTTACCAGTATTTGATAAAAAACTAAAATCTTGGCTAGAACACCATTGTTTTGATATAAGTTCTAAAGTGTCTTTTGCGGTTAATTTTTTCATATGTTTAATTCTCCTTTCATTTTTTAGCACTAGCTATTGACATTTTTTAGGTAGCTACGATATACTAATCTTGTAGTCCGAACAAAATATTTTTCAGTTCTCTTTGCAAGACAAATACATAATACCACAATTAAATTTAAATTTGGAAAACTTTCGTTTTACATAACAAAGATTGAAAAAAGTTATAATTGTTCGGAGTAGCGAAGGGAGTTAAAAAATATGAAAAAATATGAAAAACTAGACACTTATCTCAGCTTATTTGATGAAGAACAAGTTAGAAAAAATGCTAAAGGAGATGAAACAAGAGTTAAATTAGCAGAAAGACTTTGTGTATGTTTAGATAACAAAGGATGGAAAGCAATTGATTTGGCTAAAAAGGCTAAAATTAGTAAATCTAGCATTAGTGCTTATATGAGTGGCGACCAATGTCCCTCTATTTCTCTAATAGTTAAATTAGCGGAAGCTCTTGAAGTATCATCTGACTTTTTATTAGACTTATCTGATTTAGAAAGTCCAAAAGAAGATTTAAAGACCGTTTATGCACTTACAGGCTTATCTGATGAAGCAATAATAGCATTAAAAGAGATATATGATATGTCTAAGCAAGAAGACCAAGACCAAAAAGAATTTAAACCATATAAAAGAGCTTGTAATACGATAAATTATTTACTAGCTAATGAAAATAGATATAAATTGTTTATTTTTCTAGCAAATTATCTTTTTTTCAAAGATATTAATAGAAATGCTTTTGAATTACAAAAAAAGAGCAAAGATGACAATATACCTATTGAACAAAACTTAACTATTTTAGAAGATGTTCAAAAAGTTGAACTTGATAAATTATTATATAAAATAAAAGATGAAATTGATGAAATATTTCAATAAAACAAAAAAGAGCTAGTGCTACCAACACTAACTCACACAATAATGTGTAGGAAAATTAAAATTAATCCCGCAAAAGACAATTTCTTTTTTCCTGCTCTTATTGTACCAAAAAACGATATTTTAGGCAATAGGAGGTTATAAAAATGGCTGTATATCAAGAATTTGATAAAAATGGAAAACTTATTAAAACAAAAGATGGGCGCTCTTGGATTTTTAGAGTTTACTATATTGATGATGATGGAATTAGACAACAAAAGAAATCTAAACGCTATATGACAAATGCAATAGCAAGAAAGGAAGAACGCGATTTTTTAAATAAAGTTGATGCAAAGGAACAAGTAGATAAATCAAATTGGACTTTTAAAGACCTTTATACATCATATTACGATTATAAAACAAATATAGAAAAGGTAAAAGATACTACATTTGATACCTATTATAATAGAGTTCCTCATCTTCAATATTTAGATAATATTAAGTTAACAGAATTTAGCATTGAAGACTTTAATAAATGGAAAAAGAAAATAGATGCTAAACCTGAGTTAAAATGCACAAGTACTAAAAATGATATTTTTAAATTTTTAAAGGCAATTTTAAATTATGGAAGTAAACAACTAAACTTTGATTTTAGTAATGTATATAATAAAATGACTAATTTTACTGACCCTAATGAAATGCCTAGAGAAATGGAATTTTACACTTATGATGAATTTAAACACTTTATAAGTTTTGAAGATGATTTAAAATATATTTGTATATTTGAAACACTATACTATATGGGATGTCGTAAAGGCGAATTAAGAGGTTTAACTTGGGATAAAATTGATTTTATCAATGGATTATTAAAAATCAACATACAAGTACCTACAAAATATGGTAGTAAAGAATATAAATTTACTAGTGTTAAAACAAAATCTAGCATTAGAACATTACCTATACCAGAACCTTTACTTACACACCTAAAAAGTCTATATGAAGAAGTTAAACAATATAAAAACTTTAATAGAAAATGGTTTGTCTTTGGTAGTAAAGAATATGGTTATGATTTTCCGATAGCAAGTAAAGAGATAGATGAAAGAAATAACTATATAGCAAACCTAGCAGATATAAAACGTATTAGACCTCACGATTTTAGGCACAGTTGCGCTTCTTTACTTATTAATAGTGGTGCAAACGTTACTATTGTTGCTAAATATTTAGGACATACTAAAGTTGAAGAAACATTAAATACTTATACACATATGTTTGATAGTGCTTTAGAACAAGTATTAGATGTTATAAATACATTAGAAGATAAAGTGGATTTAAATAATCTTATGACTACTAGTGAAATATTAGAAAATATTCACGAACTTACTAATATTGACAAAAATATTGAAATATCTTTAACAGAAAAACAAGACATTTTTCATAAACTACAAAAATATTTAAAACTAATGGAAATTAATATAAAAAATTAGAGTTTTTATAGTAAATAAGTCATAGTGTAAGTCATAAACTGACTCATAATAGTGCTAGACCTCTACAAACCCTTATAAATAAAGGGATAAAAAAAATGAGAGTTCGTTAGAACTCTCTTCAGGGGGTTTTGGTTGAATACACACTCACATTATATGACCGTAAGTGCGTTCAATTATGTATGACGTTTACCATCATACGTATTAATCATAATATGGATTTTGTTAAAAGTCAATTTATATTATTTAATTTTTTTATGGTTTACACTCTAACTATGATTAATTGTATCTATAAGCCTTATTTTTAAAGCATCTGTATTATTATCTTTACACTTTAAAAATTCTAGGGAATCTTTTTTGGCCTGTACAAGAATCTTATAATCTGATTTTAAATTAGCTATTTTAAATGACATGTCACCACTTTGTTTTACCCCAAACAAATCCCCTGCGCCTCTTAATTTAAAATCTTGTTCACTTATTTCAAATCCATCATAAGTGGTTTCCATTATTTTTAATCTTTCTTTTTCTGTATTACTAATTAATATACATTTAGACTCAAATTTATTTCTACCTACTCTTCCTCTTAATTGATGTAATGTGGATAATCCAAATCTTTCTGCATCAAATATAACAATCATAGTAGCATTTTCAACATCTACACCTACTTCTATAACGGTTGTACTTATTAATATATTTATTTTATTTTGTTTAAATTCACCCATTATTAATTCTTTTGCTTCTGGTTTCATTTTACCATGTACTATATCTATATTATATTTACTACCAAATGCTAGATTCATTTTATCTCTTAAGTTATAAACATTAGTCATGTCTGAATTATCACTTTGTTCAATTAATGGCGCTATAACATATATTTGGTGATTATTTTTTAATTCTTCATGCATACTAGTTAAAACATCTTTCATTTCTTTTTCTGATTTAACCACTGTTTTAACAGGCTTTCTTCCAGATGGAAGTTGCTTTATGGTTGATATATCCATATCACCATATATAGTTAGTGCATATGTTCTTGGAATTGGCGTTGCACTCATATATAATACATCTACTGCGATTCCTTTATTTTTTAGATTTGCTCGTTGGTTTACTCCGAATCTATGTTGTTCATCTGTAATAACAAGCCCTAAATTACCATATTTTACATCTTCTTGAATTAATGCATGTGTTCCTATTGCTACTGAGATTTCACCATTTTCTAATCGCTTATATATATCCTGTTTTTCTTTTTTTGATATAGAACCTGTAAGTAGTGCTATCTCAACATTTAAATCTTTAAATAACTCTTTTATATTATTATAATGTTGAATAGCTAATATTTCTGTTGGTGCCATCAATGCACTTTGATATCCACAAATCGAATTATAATACATTGCTAGAAATGCAACTATTGTTTTTCCACTACCTACATCACCTTGTAATAATCTATTCATTTTGTGATCACTACTTAAATCATCTATTATTTCATCAAGTGCTTTTTTCTGATCATCAGTAAGTTTAAATGGGAGATTTTTAATAATTTTGTCAAGTTCTTTTCTATTACATTCTCTTTTTATACCAACAGCATTCTTTTTATTTTGTTCTTTTAAATAATTAATCTTAAATGTAAACTCAAACAATTCTTCATATTTAAGTCTTATCATTGACTCTTTTAATTTTTCAAAGTCAGGTGGATTATGTACAATATTTAAATCTGTTTTTTTATTATTAAAGTTATATCTATCTAATAAGTATTTTGGTATGTTATCAGTTATTTGATTTCCATATTTTAAAAGGGCATTATTAATATAACTTGCTAATACTTTGCCTGTTATACCGCTAGTAGTATGATAAACCGGCTCAATTGTTTCTTTGTTTGATAGTGATCCAAACTTAATCTCACTTGCTGTTAATATATTTCTTTGTTTATCATATTTACCAATTGCTATTATACTAGTTCCTATTTTTAAATTAGGTTTTAAGAATGCTCTATTAAATATAGATACTCCAACTACTCCATCCTTTGTAGCTAGTCTTATGTTTAGTTTATTTAAATTACCCTTAAACCTAACTAGTATTGGAATACTTTCTACTTTACCATCAATTATTACTTTTTCTAATGTTTCTTCATCTTTTAAGTTACTTCTTTTTAGAATTTCATATCTAAATGGATAGTGAGTTACCAAATCATCAAAACTGAATATACCTATTTTGTTAAGTAAGGTTTCTGTTTTAGGACCAATTCCCTTTACATCTGATAACTTCATACTATCACTCCCTGTTGCATATTATACCACAAAAACATATCATAAATAAAGTAAAATATAACTAAATAACTCTTAATAAATTTTTATTAATTATTAAAAACTTTAATTTTTTTTTAGTTTTTTATTGACAAAATATGCAAATGCAATTATGATAAGAATCACCAATTCACAAATGGCGAATTGGTCGCTAGTATCACACTAGCCAACCCCTTTTTATTCTTTTTTATGAAGCTGTTTCTCAGGGGGAACAGCTTCTTTTTTGTATAATTAAAAGAGACTATTCTTTAGTCTCTTTTTCAGATAAACTTTTATAATAATTATATCTATTTATTGCTTCTTCCTTATTTCCTTCCAACAGGCTTTTATATTCTTTAGGGTTTACTTTTCTTAAAGCACGATATCTATCTTCTCCTAATATGAAATCAAAGTACTTAGTAAAGTCTGCGGTTGAATCTAGGCTGAATTCTTCTGTATCTGGATTATATCTAAATAGTGGATAATATCCTGATAATGTGGCTTTTTTCTCTTCTTCAATACTATTTACTACTCCACCTGTAATTCCTTGTGCAATACAAGGTGCATATGCAATAACTATAGATGGTCCATTATGATTTTTAGCCTCAACCAATGCTTTAATGGCTTGGTTCATATTAGCTCCTAATGAAATAGTTGCTACATATACATGTGGATAAGACATTGCAATTCTAGCAAGGTCTTTTTTATGTGTTTTCTTTCCACTGGCTGCGAATTTTGCTACACTACCCATTCTACTGGATTTTGACATTTGTCCTCCAGTGTTAGAGTATACCTCTGTATCAAGTACTAAAATATTTACGTTTTCTTTACTTGCTAGTACATGATCTAATCCGCCGAATCCAATATCATATGCCCAACCATCTCCACCTACTATCCAGAATGATTTGGTTTTTATGAAGTCTTTCATTGCAAGTAATTCTCTATCTTTGTTTTTGTTTACTACTTCATATAATAAACAGCTTGATGCATAATCTAATTTCTTATAATAGCTTGCATATATTTCCTTTTCTGTTTTGCCGACTTTATTTATATTTTTATATAATATTTTTTTAATTCGTTCCTTATTAATTCTATCTGAGACTGCTAGACCATATCCAAACTCTGCATTATCTTCAAATAATGAGTTAGCCCATGGCACACTATAAGGGGTTTTTGGTATACTTCCTCCATAAATTGATGAACATCCAGTAGCATTTGATATTACTAATTCATCCCCAAATAATTGTGTTAATAGTTTTAAATATGGTGTTTGACCACATCCAGCACATGCACCTGAGAATTCAAACTTCGGCTTAACAAATTGACTTCCTTTTACTGTGTTAATAGGAAGTGGTTGATGTTCACTGACGTTTTCGAATAGGTATTTATTTCTTAATATATTTTCCCTAGTTTGAACGTTTTTCTTATCTTCCATTGTTATAGCTTTAACACCTTTTTTACCAGGGCATATTTTACTGCATAACCCACATCCTGTACAATTAGAATAATCTATTCCTATTGTGAACTTTAGACTTTGGTCTTTGATTAATGCATCCTTTAGTGTTTTTCTTATTTCTTCTTTTGATAACATATATTCTTTATCATCTAATAAGAATGGTCTAATAACAGCATGTGGACACACTAATGCACATTGATTACACATAATACAATTTTCACTATTATAACAAGGAAGTTTTTCAGCTATATTTTTAGCTTCAAACTTGGATAATCCTCCTGGGAATGTACCATCCATGAATTTTGATAATTCTCCAACTGTTAAGGTATTACCTTCTTTTCTATCAATTATATCAAAAATATTATTAGATACCTTTTGTTCATCTTCATCTAAATCAGTATTTATTTTTACTTTATTTAAATTTTCTAAGCTTTCATCTATTGCAGTTAGATTCTTCTCTATTACTTCACTGCCTTTATTAGTTAGTATTGTCTCTAATGACTTTTTAATTTCATTAAATGCAAAGTCAAATGGAATAAAATTACTTACTTTAAATATAATCGTTGTCATTATCATATTTATTTTATTAGGTATTCCACACTCAAATGCAATTTTACTTGCATCAATTGTGTATACTTTAATTTTTTTATTCTTTATAATTGTTTTTTCTTTATTATTGAATAATTCGTTCAAGTCATCTTTTTTTCTTGATGTATTAAGTATAAAAATACCATTTTCTTTTATATTACTTAACATATCATATTTTTTTAAATAATCATCTTTGGTACATACTACTAACATTGGCCTTTCCACATAATAAGTAGCTCTTATTGGATTATTACCAAATCTCAAGTGACATCTTGTAAGTCCACCTGCCTTTTTTGAATCATATTCAAAGTATCCTTGTGCATATGCATTTGTATTGTTACCTATTATTTTTATTATGTCTTTTGATGCACTAACCATTCCATCTGATGCATATCCATATATAAGCATTTCATAGTTATCTGAAGGTAGTTCGAAGTATTCTTCATCTAAACTTAAATTAGTTACATCATCTTTTATTCCTATTGTAAACTCATGGTTATCTTTTTTTGATAGATAGCTATATACTGCTTTTATTTGATATGGTGTCGTATTTTTACTTGAAAGACCATATCTTCCACCTACAACGCTTATTTTTGAATTATATGATGAAATTATATTTTTTACATCTAAGTACAATGGACAACTAGCACCAGGCTCTTTGCTTCTATCTAGTACTGCGATTTTCTTTACTGTTTTTGGTAATACATCTAAAAAATATTTCTCACTAAATGGTCTATATAAATGTACTTCTATAAGTCCTACCGAATCATTTTGACTATTTAAATAATCAACTGTATCTTTAATAGTTCCACAGACTGAGCCCATTGCTACTATTACTTTAGTTGCTTTTGGATCTCCATAATAATTAAATGGTTTGTAATCTCTTCCTGTTATTTTATTTATTTCTTCCATATAATTATTTACTATGTCTGGTAATTCATCATAGTATTTATTTCTTGATTCTGTAATTTGGAAATATATATCATCATTTTGATTTGTACCTCTTGTCACATTATTTATACTTAAAGCTCGTGATTTAAATTCTTTTAGCTTTTTCTTATCAATTAGTTTTTTTAATTTATCTAAATCTATTAATTCAACTTTATCAAGTTCATGGCTTGTTCTAAACCCATCAAAGAAGTTTACAAATGGGATTCTTCCCTTTATTGCTGATAAATATGGTACTGCGGTTAAATCCATTACTTGTTGAGGAGAGGATGTTGCAAATATAGCAAATCCTGTTTGACGTACTGAATATATATCTTGATGATCACCTAAAATAGATAATGAGTGCGTTGCTAGGCTTCTTGCTGCAACATTTATAACACATGGTAACATTTCACCAGCTATTTTATACATATTTGGAATCATAAGTAATAGTCCTTGACTTGCGGTATAAGTTGTTGCAAGTGTACCATTTTGAAGGGCTCCGTGTACTGTGGCTATTGCTCCTGCTTCACTTTGCATTTCCACTACTGTTACTACATCATTAAAAAAGTTTTCTTGTGATAATGATGCATATTTATCAATATATTCTGCCATTGGAGAAGCGGGAGTTATTGGATATATTCCTGCCATCTCACTAAATTTATATGAAACAATGCTGCAAGCTTCGTTTCCATCCATTATTTTGTATTTCATATTATCACATTCCTTTAGCATTTTATATATATAATTATATACCAAACTATTAAGATTTGAAAGAAAAAGAAGCGTTCTTTTTACGCTTCTTTTGTATATATAGTTTTAATATTTTTATCTATTTTTCTTACTATATCCATATTCTTTTTAAATTCTGTTTTATAATTTGGTAATAGACTATCATTTAACTTATTATATGGATATACTTTATATTTACCTTTTCCACATGTATTTGGCTTACATGTATAAACTAGATCGGCTTTTGTATTTGATAGTTTAACAACGCTTTTGCCATCTATAGTTGTTTTTGTTATATCAACAGCCGCTACTAAACCAGTTAGTTTTTCATTTCCTATTTGTGAGGAAACAAAATTTCCTAGTGAGTAAATTACTAGAGTATTGTTAATGTATTCAATTGGTTCTACCACATGTGAGTGTGTTCCTATTATTATATCAACACCTAATGATGATAAGTATTTGGCAATTGTTTTTTGCTCTGGTGAGACACCATGTGAATATTCTATTCCCCAGTGCATTGATACTATTAAAACATCCACTTTATCTCTTAATGCCTCTATATCTTTTTTAGCTAATGCATCATTATAAACATTTAGATAGTAATTTTTACCTTTTGGTATTGTTAGTCCATTTGTAAGTGTAGTGTATGCAAGTAAGCCATATTTAATTCCATTTTTCTCTTTTACTATTACTTCATCTTTTTCTTCTTGAGTTGCATATGAACCAGCTGCGATTACATTTTCTTGTTTGTTCCAATATTCTCTTGAATTTTTTATTGTTTTCCAATTTGTTGAGACTCCTCTATCTAATGTATGGTTGGTTGCAAGGCTAACTAGGTTAAATCCCATATCCATAAATGCATCTCCTACTTCTGTTGGCGAATTAAATTCTGGATAGGTTGATAAACCAAGTTCTTTTCCTCCTAGTATTGTCTCTTGATTATAAAATCTAAGATCATAATTAGAGAAAACATCTTTTACTTCACTAAATATTGGTTTAAAGTCATAATTTGAACTCTTTACATTTTGATATATTGCACCATGTATTAATGCATCGCCTATAGCTACTAATGAAATTTTAGATTCTTCTACCTTTGGTTTTGGTATCTCATTATATTTTTTTGAATTTACTATAGGAGCATTAACTGAAATTATATTTTTATTTATACCTACTACTAAGAGTGATACCCCCAGTCCAGCTAATATAATTACTAGTAATAGTCTTCCTATTTTTAATTTGTACTTTTTTTTCATAATTAGTCACCTACTTGATTAATCCAAATCCACTTACTACTCTTCTTCCTCCAGTAACTTTTTTACCATATACTGTTAGTGGATTATTCATTAATGTTCCATTTATAACTAATTGTGCTGATGTACCACCATCTAGGTTAGCTGCATTATATGCTCCATATTTTGTTAGAAGCTCAATTACTTCAACAAGTGATGGACCATTTGTATGTACTCCTTCAGTAACTAAGAATAATACCACTCCATCTTTTCTTTGTGCTATTGCAACACGGGCTGCCCTATCGTATCCTCCTGCTGCTGATTCATATTGAAGCTTTTTACCATTTACTATTAAGAATGGTCCAAATTCTAGAGCATCTCTCATACCCATAGCTAATGCATCTTGTGCAGTTGATTCAGTTAAAACTAATTTGTTTTCTTTATTAAATCCTATTAAGCTTGTTGCTTTGCTTGTATCTGACCATATAATTTTTCCATCTTTAATTAGTGTTCCTTTTGGAATATCACTACCATAACCAGTTGTATCATTAAATCTACCACCATTTATACATACAATACCATCTGATCTTTTACACATATCTTTTATACGTTCTTGTCCATGTCCTGTATTAAATGTTTTTGATGCGATTAATTTTACGCGTGATGGATCATATATAGCTACTAAGTGTCCATCATATTTTCCAACTTTTACTTTTATATATTTGTAATCTTCATTGTTTGGATCTCTTGTTAATATTTCTTCATCATATTTATTATCATATGAATCTCTTTCTGAAGTATTTATAACTATTTCATCTAGATTTACTTTATCAGTTAATGGAATATATCTATTTTGTGCGGTTACTTTGTCAATTGTTTCTTCATCGTAGAATATATATGCTATATACTTGTGTGTTTTTGTAACCATTGCAGTTGATATAATCTTATTTTTAAATGAAGGTATTCCATATACTAATACAAAACAAGATGCCACTAGTATATCTACTACAATCATGAAAATTGTAAATTTTTTCATACTATCCCTCCAATGTATAAGGCTTTGTTAAAGAGCCATCACCAGTTTTTATTGTTGATTTTTTAATACATATTGATGGTTTTATTGCTCTTGCAAGGGTTACTTTACTTTCAGTTAAATAATCGCTATATAAATAAGCCTTACCATCTTTAGTTCCATTTAATATATAATAATTCTTAACACCTGAATCAAATTTTAAATCTGTTACTGAGCTAATTCCTACTTTCGCAGTTATTTTTTCTTTATATATATCTTTATAACTTGATTCATATGTTCCAGTGTACCATGTACAATCTTCTAGTTTGTTTTTATATGACAATGTATTCAAATATGTTTCATTTAAATATTTTGCTAGTGAAGATGCTTTTGTTGGGTCATATTTATTACTTTTTAGGTCAAATCTATATGTTTTTGTGCCTTTTCCGTATAGAGTGGATAGAGATAAGTATAATTTATTACCTTCAATTTTATAAACTGTCCATGTATCACTACCTAATTTTATATGATCAGAAATCATTACATTATTAGATTTTTCTTCTATTTCGTATGGTTCCTTTTTAGTACCTCTTCCGCCAACATATTTTGTAGTATTCTTTAGTGTTACCACTGGTTTTACATCGTAAGTTTTTGCTGGGTCTGTATATGATAGGCTTGTTCCATTTATTGCCCAAACCTGTTTTTCTCCACGAGTTGATAGCCATACACTGCTTCCATTAGAAATAAATGATTTTCCACTTGCCTTACTGTTTATGAATTCTCCAATATTTAATAGTCTAACATAGTTTGATGTATCTGTTGTGTTGCATTTTATTTTTGATATATCGTCTACCTTATCAGTACATACAATTGTATGTGCAAGCGTTTTCTTGTTTAAAATTTTAACGAATTCATCATTTAAATATGTAGCAATATCAGATTTTGAATAATCCGTTATATTACTGTTCCATTTTAGATTGTTTATAGAACTATCAAGTACAATATCTATTGATTTATCACTATTTATCTTTAAAATTCTCCAAACTAAATTTCCATATTTAATATAGTTATCTACTTTTTCACCTTTATATGTATAGGTTCCTCCAGTTAAATAGATACCATCACCATCATATACAAATGTTGCTCCTGATGTAATTTTATTTGCAAGTAATTGCATTGCATTACCATTAGAATCTTTTGGATTGTATATTTTATAGTATTTTACTAATCTTGTCCCATAAAAAATACAGCAACCAATTATAAAAATAATACTAACTGCACAAAAAATAGTCTGGAAAAGAAGTCCTTTTTTTAATTTTCTCTTTCCAGTGGCTTTTTTTATAGTTGATTTATCTTTATTTTTGCTTTTTTCTTTCTTTTCTTTTTTCTTTTTATTATTTTTTTTATTTTCTGTATTTTTATCTATATTTTCTTCTTCTACTACTTCTTTTTCTTCTTCGATGTCATCATCTATATCAATTACTTCTAATTCTTCTTCATCGTTTAGTTCGTTTCTTATATTCACGCTACCACTCCTAATTGTAAAAATTATAACAAAAAAAAAGTCGATTTTCAATGTTTTGGGGTAATTATATAATTATATTTTTTTTACCCCTTATAAAACAAAGAAACAACTCTTGAAAAATTATATAGTATTACATTACTTTTATTTATTGCAAATCCTTTACCAAGTGCTTTACCACCAATTGTTAATGCAGCTACTAATCCTGTTGTTAATAAGGTTATTATAAGTATATTAAAGCTAAGTTTTGTTGATAATATAACCGCAATAGATGATGATAATGCTCCACTTATTATTCCACATATATCTCCAATTACATCATTACAAAAGCTTGATAGTTTTTCTGCATTTTTAATAAATTTAACTGCTACAGTTGCGCCACCAACTCTTTTTGATGCCATTGAATTGAAAGTATTTATATCTGCAACTGTTACACTTATTCCAATCATATCAAATAAAACACCTATTCCTATTACTATAAATAGTAGAATTATGCTTAATACTATACCCACATTTGATATAACTGCTTCTGATAAGAATGAGAAAGCCATTGATATTAAAAAAGCTGTTATTGTTATAGTAAGTACCCATTTTAAATCAACTATCTTTTTTGGCATTTTTTTCTTATCAACTTTTTTTGAATATTTTTCTTTATATTTTTTCTTTTCCATAATAGTCCTCAAAAATAATGAAATGGCAACTAATATGATAAACTCTGTACCTTAGGTCAAGTTGGATTTCCCTTATTCTTACTTACCGTTACCAGTATAGCAGTTCCCTTTTGAAAGAATAAATAGTAGGTTTCCCTATCTATGACTTGATTGCCACTTAGTGCACACTGCAATCTCATATTAGTCTACACTCTAGAGGTTTTCCCAAACAATACCCCCTATTACTAGTACTTTTTTGCAATAAAAGTTTCAAGTAGCAATACTAAAATAATGGTGTACGCCAAATTTTAGCTGTCTCTATTCCCCTTTATCACTCAAGTCAAGCTACTCTATCCATAGCTTTCACTACGAGATAGGTTTAATCCTAAGTCGTAAAAAGTATCATAAAGATCTTTCCACAAGAATAGGTCTCTACGAATAAATGGGTCGGTTGCCGTATGCCGTTACGATCGCCCATAAATTCTTCAAATCCAGCATTCACCCTACGTTGGGCACATAAAGCAAACACCAGACGCTTCACAGATATGCTATTTAACGATATTTTACCCTCGTCTTCGTAATAATGTATTGACTAGAATAATGCGCCATTTCTAGTTGATTATATCATATTTTTAAAAAAAAGAAAAGGTGTTACCCTTTTCTTATAAATGACAATTTAAATTCAAAACCAAATTAAGATTTAGAATATAATTGACGATTTAGTAATTACAGAATTTTATTAAGACGCAACATATTTCTTCTCATTTTAAATATTCTACCATCCCGAAAATATCCATTCAAGTGCCTTACGTGCTGCTTCTTTATCGTTATTACTATAATTCGTTGCCATCTCAGTAAATGATGGACTAACATTACCAGCTTTGTCATAACATCGCTTAGTATATAATACTATTTTATCTGCGTTCATATTGGCTTTTCTATCATCAAACCATTTAATTGAATTATAATCACCTTTTCTTACTATTTTCATATTTTCATCTGGAACCCACGAAAATCCATTATAGTCCCCATATGGCGAACCACCCGAATAAGGTTTCCAAACGATTTCACAGTAATTTATTCCGGAACCATTATTATTATCTTTTGTATTTATTCCCAAGTTAAGATTTTCGCCTGGATATACACTGACAAGGCAATAAACATGTTTTGAATTTGTTAAATAACTAAACCCAACACTATCTTCAAAATTGCCACCTTCAAAGTTACATCCACTTTCCGATTTATCAATCTTATACATTTTATTACTATCAATATATGGTGTATAAGGCGCCGTTTTATCAATTTTAACATTTTGAGTCCTTGTTACCTTATTTCCCACTTTATCAGTAACTGTCACAGTAAAAGTATATAACCCATCACTATCATAATGTGTTCTTGCAGTAGCAGTCTGTCCATTTATATTTTTTTCTAAACTCTTTCCGGAAGTTATACTTGCTATTCCAGATTCATCGTAAGCACTTACTGTAATATATACAGACTTATTGGTCCAAGAATTACCAGTATATGAGCTTCCATCATAACCCCCAAGAGTAGCTAATATTGTAACCTTTGGAATAACAGTATCTATATTTACCTTATATGAACTTGATGTTATTTTGCCAGAAGAAGTTGTAGCTACAACCTTATATGTACCTGATACACTTGCGGAATAAGTATTAGATGTTCCAGACGAAATTTGAGAAGTACCGCGATACCATACATATTTAGTTGCCGTTCCATTATTAACTTTAGCAGTTAATGTCACGGATTTATTAGTCCAAGTACCACTTCCAATGCTTCCGGTTAAAGTAATAGTTGGTTTTACTGCAGGTACAATATTAACCGTCTTAGAAACAACCATATTTCCAGCACCAGTTGTAACTTTTACTTTATAAGTTCCTGTAGAAGTAGGAGTATATGTATTCTTAGTAGCTCCACTTATTGCAGTATCTGATTTATACCATTGATATTTATATCCACTTGGAGTAGTTGTTGGACTTACAACCACTTTCAGCGTACTACCTAATGTAGTATTACCTTCGATTGACGCTTTTGGAACAGTTTTGTCAATTTTAAGAATATTAAAATTATATGTTGTTTTGTTTCCTCTTTTATCTCTTACAATTATTGTTCCTTTTGTATTTGATGTAAATGTTTTTTGATTTTCTTTTTGATATGTTTTTCCTCCATCAAATGAATATGCAGTAGAATGTAATCCATTTACAGCGGTAGCACTTATTTTTAAAGTTACATTTTCAGCAGTCCATTTTGTTGGGTTACCACTTACTTTTACTACTGGTGGTACTTTATTATTATTAACACTTGGCTTTTTATTTGTTCCTCCTCCACTTGGCTTTTTATTTGTTCCTCCCCCACTTGGTTTAGAGGTTCCAGATGTTTTAATATTTACTGTATATACTTCTGATGTTGCTTTGTTATTACTTCCAGTTGTTACTTCTATTTTATATTTTCCTGAAGAAGTTGCATTATATGTAATTCCTGTTGCATTTTTTATTTTAGACGAGCCTTTATACCATTGATACTTATATCCACTTGGTGCTGTATCTGGGTTTACAACTGCAGTTAGTAAAACATTTGATCTTGTTTCTTCTCCACTTTTTGTACTTCCTTCTATTAAAACTGTTGGTTTTGTTGTATCAATATTTTGTATCTCTTCATTTAAAACCGCACTTTCATTATTCTTTTCATCTCTTACTTTTATTTCAAGTGACTTATTTTCACTAACTTCAATGTAGTTTTCTTTTTGATATGTCAATCCTCCATCAAATGAATATGCTTCTTCATGTAATTTATTTTTGCTTTCAGCTATTACTTCTACTTTTACAGAAGATGAAGTAAACGTTGTTGGGGTCTTTTTAACCTCTTTTATAATAGGGGCATCCTTAGCTTGTTTACATATTTTAAGTTCATATTTTCTTATCTGTTTAGTTTGAGAAGTAACACTAACTGTATGCTCAACACATTCATCTTGCAAATATATTCTTTTGTCACATCCACTTGTGTATGCTTTTTTATGTTCCGCACTACATTTGATTGCCACTGTATCTTCTGTTGTTGTTACATTATATTCTAGTGTCATTTTGTCAAATTGTGGTGTCATTTCTGCATTAGTTACGCTTAAATTAGAAAGGTAGTTATTAGAACTTTTTTTATTTAATTTAGTACATGCAAACGCAAATATTAATATTAAGATAAGTGCTCCTATTATTGATGCAATTATTATAACTAGTTTGGGCTTTTTATCTTCACCATCGTTATATAGGCTTATATCTTCACTTTTGTTTTCATTATTTGCTTCTTCTTTTGCATTGTAATCATTGTAATTATTATAATCATAGTTATTATTCATAATCTACATCCATCCTATCATATTAATTATAGCAATATTATAAATAAAAAAAAAGAGATTTTTGTAAAATTCTATATTTGTGTGCAAATTATTCATGGTTATTCTAAGACTATGCTTTTTTCATTTTGTTTTACGTTTTTCACATGCAGTATTTTATGTAAATAAAAGTGTACAATATGTACAATATTTCTGTAAAATTCATAACCGAGCAATTGTGTTTTTATAAGATGTATGCTATTTTTGATGTAGAGTTGTAGTATAAGAAAGGAATATGATTTATTATGAAAAATAAGAGAAATTATTTTTTAGGTCTTTTGATTTTTGTACTTGCATTTTTTACATTTGGGGTTAGGGTTTATGCCATTCCTGATCCAGATCAACCAGAGGTATTTTTATATGGATTTGGTGATGATTATGAAGATGATGAATTTTTAACTTTATATAATGTACGAACGTGTTATGTTGCACTTAATAATATTCCAATTAGTGAAAGAAAAAATGTTAAATTAACTATAGACAACAATGACATTGCCCAAATACAAAGTATTACTTATAGCGATGATAATCATGCTGCTATTACTGCAAAAATTAAAGGAAGGAAACTTGGAACTGCACATATAATTGCAAGTTTAACATATAAAGGAGTTACTTATACTTCTAAAATTACAACTACTGTCCGCGAATCTAATTATCAAATAATTCTTTCTAATGATAGTGTAGCAAACTCAGAAAAAAAGAATATTATGAATAAAAATGAAAAGTGGAAATTAAAGGCAGTTTTAGTTATTGGAATGGCACATCGTGCAGGAGATATCTCGTCAAAGGGTGTAATATGGTCAAGTAGTAATGAAAAAGTTTTAAGTGTTAATAATAGTGGACTTGTTACTGCGATTGGTGAAGGAACAGCATCAATAATTGCTAAATACAAAACTGAAGAAGGCGTAATAATTTCTAACTCATACAAAATAGAGGTTAAAGATAATAATAAAAAAAATAACAACAATGGCAATAATAGTGGAAAAAATAATGTTAATAAAAATCCTCAACCTGTAAAAAGTAAAACTAATACACTAAATAAAGTAGAAATTTCAAATGTAGATAATCTTAAATTTGAAAGCAATAAAGTAAATTATAATATAGAAGTAGAAAGCAATATAAAAGAAGTCGAAATTAAATCCACTTTGACAGATGCAAAATCAAAATATGTAGATGGCTATGGAAATAGAAAAGTAGAATTAAAAGAGGGAAATAATAAAATAGAAATTAAAGTACAAGCGGAAAATGGTGATATAAAAATATATACATTTAATATAACTAGAAAAAGTGATCAATATGTAAAAGATATTAAAATTTCCGGATATGATTTAAACTTTAATTATAAAATAACTAATTATATTCTAAAAACAGAAGAACAAAAAGAATTAGATATCAATGTTTATTTAACTGATGATAAAAATAGCTATGAAATAGTAGGAAATGAAAATTTAAAAGATGGAAGTATAATAAAGATCATAATAAAAGATAAGGATAAAAATGAGTTAATAAATTATGAAATAGTAATTAAGAAAAGTAGTACAACCAAAACTATTCCCTCAAAGCAAAAATCAAATAATTACGCTTTACCAATTGCTGTATTTGGAATTGGAGTTATATCAATAACTGCAGCTATAATATATAAAAAGAAGCAAAGCTTATAAGGAGATTGAATATTATCAATCTCCTTTATCATAATTCCAAAGTCCTAATTTTCCATTTATTTTTATAGGTTTCTCATATTTTTTTACATTTTCTAATTTCCAAGCATATTCTTCTTTGAATATGCTTTTTTTATAAACAATTGGATCAATTTTTCTTAAGCTATTCACTAACTCTTCATTTACTTTTATACAATCTGTTATATATGCTTCCCCTATTATTTCTCCACAACTATAATTTAGATTATAATCTTTAAATCTTTCCTTACCTTTTTTATCAATACTTTTTCCCGCATGTATTAATATTTTGCCACGATAATTGGTTTTCCAACTTCTAAATTCATATTCTTTATAACCTTCTATTATTAATGTTGCCCATGGTTCTTTAATTGTTAGTACTTTCATTTTTTAATGACCTCTTTTTACATTCTTTTATTATCCATTTCATAATTACGTATACTATATAATTTATTTCTGTATCTGAAAGATCTTTATCTTTACTTATTTTATGCCATTTTTCTAAGCATCCTCTACAACAAGTTGCAGTTGCATGTTGTGCTATAAAAACGGGATGCCCTTTTGTGGGCGTTTGTTTACCGTCATTTAAATTTTTAGTGTTTTTTAATCGTTTATTTACAAAATCATATGCATGAATTTTTATTTTTGTTAGGCCTTTTTCCTTTATATATTGCATATCTTTTTCTTTTAAATGAAAACTACTTCTAAATTTTGATTTTGATAAACTATCTAATATTTTTTCTACTCTATCTTCCACATTAAACCTCTATATAATTATAACATGTACTTATTAAATGTTCTCAAAAAAAAAGCCAACCGGCTTTTTTAAACTTATTTGTATTGACAGCAAGAACCGCATTGTATATTTGATACAGTATCTTGACTACAGCAACTATAACTTGGCCTATAAGTGTGACGATAAACATGATTGTTGATTATTCTTGTTCTAATTGGACAAACGTGTGGTACTTCATGCATAATTGTTCTTTGTACTACTCTTTCTTGTACTGGTTCAATTATTGGAGAAGTAACACCGCCTTGCATTTGCATACCCATTCCCATTTCTTGAGCAGGCATTTGAGCATTTTCAACGTTGATATCAACATCCATATTAACGTCGTTGTATCCATTGAAATTAGCATTGAATTCATTTTGTCTATCACAACATTGTTCTCTAAACATTTAAAATCCTCCTATCTAGTTTTATGATATTCATATGAACTAGAAATTGATATATTAAAGGCCTAAGAATTATGTATATTAGAAAAAAAATACCTAAAAAGGCATTTTGAATCTTCCATTTGTGAATTGTTTCATCATTTTTTTCATTTGATCAAATTGTGTTAATAACTTATTTACCTCTTGAACTGATAACCCACATCCTTTAGCAATTCTTGTTTTACGACTTGCTTTTATTATGTCTGGATTTCTTCTCTCACCAGGAGTCATTGATAAAATAATTGCTTCAATGTGAGCCATTTGTTTTGGATCTATATTTATGTTGTTTAATCCCATCTTTGAAGCTCCTGGTATTAATTTTATTAGATTTTCTAGTGGTCCTAATTTTTTTATTTGTTTCATTTGATTTAGAAAATCTTCTAGGTCAAATTTACCACTTTGCATTTTCTTTGCTGCTTTTTCTGCTTCTTTTTCATCAATTGCTTCTGTTGCTTTTTCTACTAGGGATACTATATCTCCCATTCCAAGAATTCTTCCAGCCATACGTTTTGGATCAAATGAATCTAATCCATCTAGTTTTTCACTCACACCAATGAATTTTATTGGTACATTAGTTAAATGTCTTACAGAAAGTGCTACTCCACCTCGTGTATCACCATCTAGTTTTGTGAGAATTACTCCTGTTAATGGTAATTTATCATTAAATCCAGTTATTACGTTTATTGCATCTTGTCCCATCATAGCATCTATTACTAGAAGTATTTCATCTGGTGAGACTTCTTTTCTTATATTTTCTAATTCCTCCATTAATTCTTCATCTACATGAAGTCTACCTGCGGTATCTATTAAAACATAATCATATTTATTTTCTTTGGCGTAACTAATTGCATTTTTTGCAATCTCTACTGGATTGTTTTTACCTTCTTCATATACCTCAATATTTAATTGTTTTCCTAATTGCTTTAATTGATCTATTGCGGCAGGCCTATATACATCACACGCTACTAAAAGGGGCTTCTTTGCATGTTTTTTTCTTAAATAATTCGCAAGTTTTCCTATTGTAGTGGTTTTACCTGAACCTTGTAATCCTACTAACATTAATGTTGCTGGATTTCCCTTTAAATTTAGAGGCTTTTCTTCTCCTCCTAATAATTCAGTTAATTCATCATTAAGTATTTTAACAAACATATCTCCAGGTTTAATACTTCTTTTTACTTCTTCTCCTAGAGCTTTTTCTTTTACGTTATTAGTAAATTCTTTAACAACTTGATAGTTAACATCTGCTTCTAATAATGCAAGTCTTATTTCTCGCATCATTTCACTTATGTTATCTTCTGTTATTTTTCCGTACCCTTTTATTTTAGATACTACGTTTTGTAATCTATCTCCTAAACTTTCAAACATTTTTCTTCACCATCTATTATTTTATCATATAGAAAAAGAAAAGTATAATAAATACTTTCTTCTATAGTAAATTTTCTACTTTTTCTAAAGTTTGTTCTGAAACTTCATTAAATATTAAATCAATTATTTGTTCTTTTTTCTTATATAATCCTAGAATGTTTTCTAATTCTTCTAATCTAGTTTCAACTATTTTTACTTGATTGTGTACAGCGTTTCTACTTACATTATTATTCTCTGCGATTTCTGAAAGAGACAAGTTATTATAGTAGTACTCTTCAAAATATTCTTGTTGTTTTTCTGTAAATAAACCTTTGTAATAATCATATAAATTATTTAAATAAATTCTTCTATCCATATCGTTATCCATATTACCCTCACATCATATCCTTAAATAAACCATATATATATTTTTCAATATCAAATGGTTGTAAATCTTCTTTTTTCTCACCTAGTCCAATATATTTAACAGGAATTCCTACTTTTTCCTTTATTGCCAAAACTATTCCACCTTTTGCGGTTCCATCTAATTTTGTTAGTACTATTCCTGTGATATTTGTTATTTCTTTAAATGCAATTGCTTGACTTATACCATTTTGACCTGTAGTTGCATCTATTACCAATAATGTTTCATGTGGTGCACCTGGTATTATTTTACCTATTACTTTATTTATTTTTTCGAGTTCCTTCATAAGGTTAGTCTTATTTTGTAAACGCCCTGCAGTATCTATTAATACTACATCTATGGATTCTTCTTTTGCTTTTTCTAGTCCGTCATATACTACACTAGCTGGATCTGCACCTTCACCACGTCCGGTAAAAGATGTTCCAACTTTATTTGCCCATTCTTCTAATTGTTTGGTTGCTCCCGCTCTAAATGTATCTCCTGCGACTAGCATAACCTTTTTACCTTCATTTTTTAATTTATCTGCAATCTTAGCGATTGTTGTTGTTTTTCCTACTCCGTTTACTCCTACAAATAGTATTATAGTTGGTCCTTCATTTGCAAAGTTAATTTTGCTAGTTATTACTTCATCATTAACATATATTATAAATAGTTCATCTACTATAATTTCTTTTAAATATTCAGGATTTTCTATTTTTTCATGTTTTACTCTATCTTTTAATCTGTCAATAAAGTTCATAACTGTTTCGACACCAATATCTGCATTAATAAGTATTTCTTCTAATTCATCAAAGTATTCATCAGTTATTTTCTTATATTTATTAGTTAGTCCAACTAGTTTAGATACAAAATTTTCCCTTGATTTTGTTAGGCCTTTTTCATATACCTTTACATTTTCGACAACTTTTTCTTTCTTGTTTTCTTCTTTTGAATCACTTTTTTGTTGTTCTACATCATTTGTTGTAACTATATCTTCATTTTCTATTTTTTTCTCTTTTATAAATTTTTCTTTTATCTTGCTGAATAATCCCATTCTTATCACCAATAATTATTATATCAGAAAAAAAGAGATTATTATATCTCTTTTTTATAAAAGTTATCTAGTTTTTTACCAAAGTTAGGTTCTACTGCTTCTATTACTCTTATTGATACTTCAAGTGATCTTCTATAGTTTCCTTTGTAGAATAATATTTCAGCTTGATTTAATCCTTGGTCTATATTGTCATAACTACTTCTGAATCTATTTCCATATACTATTGACATTTCTGACATTCTTGCAAGTTTAGTAGTTTCATTTGTAGTGTTATATAACTTTAATACTAAATCTCTAGCTGTATCAACTCTTGTATTTAATGTTTTTATTACTATTGGTTTTCTTTCTAATTCTTTTATTATTTCAAGTATTGCATCATTTGCTTCAGATAATTGTACAAAATAATCATTTGTTACTATTGGTAGTTTAAATGCTCTTATTTTTATTTTTGACTGTTTTAATAATTCTTGTATTTCATCTAGTTGTTCTCTTGCTCTTTGTTCATCTTCATACATATTTCCTAATGATTTAAGTGCTACATCTAATTCTTCATCAACCGATTTTAATCTATTGCTGAATACTTCTATATCTTTAACTACCTGGGTATAAGGAATAGTCCTTTTCTTTAGGTTTTTAATTTCTTTTTTATAATCCTTATTAATATCTATTAATGATGTATTTACTTCATCAATTATAGTAACATCTTCATCTTTTAAATCGTATAAGCTTTTTATTTCATCTAATTGATTGTATATATCACTAACCATTTTATTTATTTTTTCTAACTTTCTTTCAAAAAGTGGAGCATCTTCTTCAAACTTTTTTCTTGCTAGTTTTTCATTTTCAAAATCAACAAATAATGAATCTAAGTACTCAAGCATTGTTTTAAGTTCAAACATACAATCTTCTAGATTTAATACTTTAATTCTATCTATTATATTACTAACATTTTTATTAGTTTGTTCTATATTATATGGTATTTGTAAGTATTCAAGTGGATAATCTCTTCCTGTCATTTCATCATATGTTGTATTTATTTGTTCAATCCTTTTTGGAATTAGCTTAGTAGTTAAAAGTACTAAATCTGGTACTTCAGTTATTACTATACCCATATGATCTATCATTGAATCTATTGCTTTTACTATATGAACTACTTCATTGTATTCATTTTTTTCCATAGCACTTTCAAAATCTTGAAATCTTTTTTCTATGTTTTCAAATTGAAGTTCTATTATTTCAGCAATATCACCATACTCTTTTTTATGAGTATCAAATGAATTTGATAATTCTCTGTATCTTGTTTTTAGTTTTGTTATAATGCTTCTATATTTTTCTTCACTTAATGTTATTTCTTTTATTTCATCTAGTAGTGTATCAGTTAACTCTTTTGCTTTGGCAAGCTCTATTTCTACTTGTGCTATTTTTTTAATATACTGATTATATTTCATTCCAACAGTTATATCTAGATCAATTATCATATCATTAATCTTATCTATGTTCTCTGTCCTAATTAAATCAAATCTTTCCATCCAGTTGTTGTATTTTTCTTCTATTTTATCATTTTTAATAATGGTCTCTAGTTTTGAAAGTTCTGAAGGAATAGGTGCAGTTTCAATTATATTTTTTTCTCTATCAAGTTGTTCAATAAGATTCTTTAGTCTTTTCGACCTCTTTCTCTTAGACAAAACTATAATGACAATTAAAGTAATAATTAAAAGTAATATAACTGTAATCAAAATAGTTTTACTTTTCATACAACACCTCTATTCTAAATTCTATACTTATTTTAACATAAAGATTGAATTTTTCCTATAAATTTGTCAAATTTTATTGATTTTTGTTTTTTTATTGCTTTTTATTCTCTTTTTCCCTTATTCTATAATATTTTTACCTTGACTATTTACCATACTTATAATATAATTATAGACGCATATTCAAATGAACAGCGTTTACGTTTATTTTAATGTTGTAACGTGTTTATTAAGTTTGATAGTAACCTCGCTGTTGGTGAATTCATTAAAATAAACTCCCTATAATGTTAAGGTAAGATTCTTTGTTTATGTAATATAAATAAGGAGGAAAATTATGGCAAGATATACTGGTTCTAGTTACAAACAAGCTCGTCGTGTTGGTTTTTCAATATCAGAAACTGGTAAAGAGATAGCTAAACGTCCATATGGACCTGGTCAACATGGAGCTGATAGAAAAGGTAAATTATCTAACTACGGTGTTCAATTAAAAGAAAAGCAAAAAGTTAGATTTATGTATGGTCTTAATGAAAAGCAATTTAAGAAAACTTTCCTTGAAGCTGGTAAAATGCAAGGTATTCATGGTGAAAACTTCTTAAAATTACTTGAATCAAGACTTGATAACTTAGTTTATCGTTTAGGATTTGCTTCTACTCGTCGTGGAGCTAGACAACTTGTTAATCATGGTCATATCTTAGTTAATGGTAAAAAGGTTGATATTCCTTCATACAGAGTTAAACCTGGTTCTACTATAACTTTAAAAGATAAGGATAAAGATTTAAAAGTTGTTAAAGAATCTCTAGAAAAAGTAACTAATAGAGTTGAATTCGTTACATATGACGAAGGTAAAATGATCGGTACTTATGTTAGAATGCCTGAGAGAAATGAATTAAATCCAGACATTAAAGAAACTCTAATCGTTGAGTTCTACAACAGATAGTATTAATATTAAAATTAAAAACCGGATTTCTCCGGTTTTTTTGTTTGTTATTTTAATATTATTAAGTAGTATTTCTTTTTACCACGTCTAATCGCAATATATTTATCATCTATTGCTTTTGAATTATCTATTAAACAATTCTCATCTTTTACAACATCACCATTTATGCTTATGGCACCATTGTTAATAAACTCTCTTGCTTCTCTTTTACTAGATGCAGCATGTGATTCAACTAATACATCAATTAATGTTTTGCCAGGTTCTGTTTCATATGTTGGAACACCTTTGAATACTTCTTCTATTTCTTTTGAAGTTAATTCTTTTATATCTCCACTAAACAATACTTGACTAAGTTTAAGTGCTTTTTCATATTCTTCTTTTCCATGAATATCAGTAATAACTTCTCTTGCCAAAATTTTATGCGCTTCTCTTAAACCTGGATTTTCATTATGTCTTTTTTCAATTTCCTCTATTTCTTCTTTTGATAAGAATGTTAGCTTTTTTAGGTATTCTATAATCATAGAATCCTCTAGGTTAATTAAGTATTGATATAATTCATAACTAGATGTTTTATTTTTGTCTAACCATAGGGCATTTCCCTCTGTCTTACCAAATTTCACACCATTTGAATCAGTTACTAATGGCATAACCATACCATAAATTTCTTTATCTAATTTTTTACGTACTAGTTCAATACCTGCGGTAATATTTCCCCATTGGTCAGAACCAGCAACTTGTAATGTACATCCTCTTTCTTCATATAGGTGCATAAAGTCTAATGCTTGTAATATCATATATGAAAATTCTGCATATGTAATACCGCTTTCTAGTCTTGATTTTACTTTATCTTTGGCAAGCATATAATTAATATTAAAGTACTTACCATAATCTCTTAGAAAATCAATTATATTTATATCTTTTATCCAATCATAATTATTAACAACTTCAAAGCCAAATATTTCTTCTGCTTGTTTTTTAAGCCCTTTAAAATTATGCTCTACTGCTTCTTTTGATATCATTGGACGTTCAGCAGTTGGTTTTGGATCCCCAATAAGACCAGTAGCACCCCCAACTAAAAGTATTGGATGATGTCCAGCTTTAGCAAGTCTTTTTGATATTAGGAATGATGAATAATGTCCAATGTGCATTGAATCTGCGGTTGGATCTGTTCCTATATAAAAAGTTAGACCTCCATTATTTAACTTATCTATAAGATCTGGACTACTAATATCTTGTATAAGTCCTCTCCATTTTAGTTCTTCATATAAAGTCATATTATCTCTCCTCCTTTTTTAAAATAAAAAGAGATAGTATTCTAAGGACGAGTATTACCCGTGGTACCACCTTAATTCATAGAAAACTATCTCTTTACTATATGGCGTAACCCTATCGCTCCAAACTTGTAATTCATATATTTCTAAAGGTTAGCTTACACCAAACACTAACTCTCTTATGCTTTAGAAAAATACTACTATAATTCTTCATCGCTTAAATATGTTTATTATCATAGCACTTATGATTTAATTTTGCAATTATTTTTCTTCTTTTTCAAGACGTTTAAGAACTTCTTTTACAACTACTATTGCTTTTTGTCTTACTTCGTCAGCGGCTTTTTGTAATACAGGAGTTCCTTTTTCTACTGCAAGATTTACTAATTCTTCACTTTTTTTCTTAATATCTGCAGCTTTTTGTTTTGCAATTTTTAATGCTTTTTCTTTATCTAAGTCTTCTAATTCATCTTTAATTTCAGCAATTTTAGCCTCTATTGCTTCTTTTACATCTTCTGCATCAATTTCTTTTACTTTTGCAAGTAATTCATTGATTTTTTTCTTTAAATCCTCTCTTGTTTCAGAACCTTTTTTTGGTGCGAATAAAATTCCAAGTCCAGCACCTACTGCAGCTCCTAATACAAATTTACCTAGGCCACAACCTTTTTTTTCTTTACTCATATAAATCCTCCTCCTCATTTCTTTTCTTTTTTCTTTTGAATTTTCCTAATAATCCAGCAACTGCACCTATTACTCTATCTCCAATTGAATATATTGCTGATGAAGTCATGTTAATAGCATTGAAGAATCCATCAAGTGTTTTAACTTTTGCTTCTACATTGTCTAGGATTTCGTTTGCTTTGTCCACTGTATATATTAGCTTTATTACTAATATTATTGTTACAACTAGTAATATAGAACCTAATACATACATCATTATTGGAAATACTTGCATTAAGCCATCCATATTATTTATCCTCCTCCTCAGGATCTTGATACATAGAATCAATTAGATCAAAAAGGCTATCCTCAACTTTAGCTTTTTTCTTTGGAGTTCCCTCTTCTATAGTAGTATCTTTATCTTTATTCTTTTCTGATCTTCTTCCTGTTGCTTTTTCTCTACTATGATCCTTGTAATCTATGTTATATTCAAGTCCTAAGTCATTAAAATATTCTTCTGCATCACCCATTGTTACATTTGTAACTGCTGGTGAATCATCATCACTTAAGTCATATAATGCATTATCGACATCTTCAGCTTCTTCTTTTGGTGCTTGTTTTTCTTCTTTAACATCATCCATCATAGAAGCTGTTATATCGCTTGCTAAATCTCCATATGCTTTCTCTCTTACTGTATCTAAGTCAAGATTTTTAGATGATAATGCAGATGTAAGTCTAACTTCTTTTTTCTGAACTATTTCTTCTTTTTTGTAATTTTTATCTAATATACCATAAATTGGTGAAATAATTGGAGTTGGTCTAAACACTTTTGGTTCTTGTTTAGATGGACTTCCTTCATATAAGCCATGAGAATATTCACTATTTCCATATGGCTTGTCCCCATAAGGCTTTTCTTGTTGATGAAATTCTTCACCTTTTTTTGAGCCATATACATCTTGATATGATGGTTGTTTAACTTCTTCTCTTTCTCTTACTGGTTGTTCTTTCCTTACTGGTTTTTCATCTACAGTGAAGTCATCATCTTCAAATGTCATTGGGAATTTAAATCCTGATTCGTTTCTTTCTCTTCTTAATTCTCTTTCAGATATTCCTCTTTTTTCTACTCTTTCAACTACTTCTTCTTCTATTTCTTTTTCTCTTTCTGATTTATCTTCATGAACTTTTGGCATTTCAGGTAAATCAATCTTTTTAGCAATTGCTTGTTTTTCTTTCTTTGGTTTTTTTATTGGCTCCTCGACCTCTACATATTCTTCTTCAAAAAACACATTTTTAAGTTTATCAAAAACTCCCATTCTTTCACCTTCCCTATTCTACAACATCATAATCTAATATGTCGCCATTTTTTTCTTTGTCTTTAGATTCATCATAAGTATCATATTTTTCAACCCATTCTAGGAAGTTACTTTGCTCTCTCTTGGATTCAAAAATATCAAATTTTTCTTCTTTATAATCAAGAACGTTTTCTCCAATTAATGTGTCTATTACTTTTTCATTATATTGAACACTTGATAATATGTATGCCATATTTAATACTGCATCATTTAAATTATCTTTATCTACATAGGCCTCTATTTTGGCATAATTGTACATAAACTCTACAAAGTATTTGTCATCTTTTTCTGTAATATCTATATATCCAATTTTATCATTAAATCTTAATTCCTTTGATAGATAATTTGTATCACTAGGCGTGAATTCTTTCGTAGTTTTATAATAATAAGAAACTACATCAACATACAAATAGAATGTATCATCATTGTACAATATTTTACAGTTGTACTTATTCTTATCTGCTATTTTTAATCCTCTTGGAACATAAAATTTATATCCTTCAAATATATTGTTATAAAGATTTATATCTTTTTGTATTACAGTGTTTATGATATTTTCAACTTTATCATCTTTTAAGTCTATAAATGTACATCCTGTCAAAAGGAAAATTGAAAGCAAGATAACTACTATCTTTTTCATATTTCACCTACTTATAATTAATTATATCAAAATTTATTATGCGTGACTATAATAATTAAAATTTTACATTTTAATTATGTAAACTAGACATCTTTTTTGGCATGTAAATAGTATATTTTGTTTCCATTTTCACTAAATTTCTTTTCATACTCAGTCTCTATGTTGCCTTCTATTTGGCTATTATGTAAATCTAGTGAGATATCTTCTATTTTATATCCATAGTTTGTTAAATTTATTATTGAGTATTCAAATAAATTTTGATTATCTGTTTTTTGATATATGTTTTTTTCTCCTTTAAATATTTCTTCATACTTTTCTAAAAACACCTTGCTTGTTAATCTTCTTAGGGCATGACGTTTTTTAGGCCATGGATCTGAAAAGTTCAAATATATTGTATATACTTCTTTATCAAATATTTTGTCGATATCTATCGCGTTCATTCTTATTAATTTTAGATTCGTAACATAATCGGGAATTCGCTCTAGTGCTCTTACTATAACACTATCATATCTTTCAATTCCTATATAATTTATATTTGGATTTGTTAGTGCTTTTTCTATTATAAAATTACCTTTCCCTGTTCCTATTTCTATTTCAATTGGATTATTGTTTTTAAATACGCTATTCCACTTGCCTCTATAATTTTCTTCATCTCTTATTAGAAATTTGGATTTTTCCATTATTGTTTCTTTATTTTTTACATTTCTAAGTCTCATTACATTCACCCAGATAATTATATCATTAAATCTTTTAAATGCATATAATAAAACGAGGAGTGTTAATATGAATAATCAAAATCCCGGAATGTTTATTCCACTATCACAAAACAATTTTCCACTTGCGGAAGAAATTAGAAATATTAATATGCAAATTTCTAATATAAATCTGGAATTAAAACGTCTTGAAAGAAGAATACTAAATATAGAAAAAGGATTAGTTATGCTTCCTTTAGGAGAAAATGTATCTAATCCACCTAAAAAGGAACCAAATTATACTAATGGGAACTATATGATATAAAGATTTATATCTTTTTTAACCTTTGGTAAGATTGACTTTTAGCTTTCTAAATATTATACTTTTATAGAAGATGGTGATAATATGAAATTTGTTTTTGACATAGAAAAAGAAAAGTATGAAGAGTTTGTTAAAAGTAATGTTAAATCTCATTTTCTACAAAGTTATGCATGGGGAGAGTTTTCTTCTGTTGCTAAGGGTTTAACGCCTCATTATGTTGGTGTTACAGAAAATGATAAACTTATCGCAACTGCGTTATTACTTCAAAAGAAACTACCTCTTGGGTATTCATATTTTTACTGCCCTAGGGGATTTGTAGTTGACTATTATGATATAAATACTCTAAGATTTTTAACTGAAGAAATTAAAAAATATACGAAAAAATATAAAAGTATTTTTACTAAGATTGATCCGGATATAATTTGGTCATTAAAAGATAATGATTACAATGAAAAAAATCTTCCATATGATTCTAAAGTTATATTTAATAATATCAAAAGTTTAGGTTTTAAGCACAAAGGTTTTACTAAAAATTTTGAAACTATGCAACCAAGATATACATTTAGAATTGATATGAATCAATCATTAGAAGAAATTGAATCTAAGTTCTCAAAAACCACTAAGCAAAGGATTAAAAAAGCTACCAATTTAGATACAAAGGTTAGAATTGGTGATATTAATGATATTGAAAAGTTTAGTGAGTTAATGTTGATAACTGAAGCAAGAAAGAATTTTTTATCATATGACTTAGATTACTACAAAAAGTTATATGAAATCTATAATAAAGATAATAAGTTCCTTTTATTTATGGGAAGTGTTAATCCAAAAGAGATTTTTAATAAATATAATAAATCACTTAGTGATATTTCTAATGAATTGGACAAGCTTCCTAAAGAAGGTCTAAGTAAGTCGCAAAATACACGAAAAAAAGAACTATTGCGAGAAAAAGAATCTGTTCAAAAAGCAATAGATGAATATACACCTTACAAGGATATGGATGAAATAGTACTTAATGCTCATGCAATTATTATATATAATGATAAAGCATGGGTATTGTATGCTGGAAATCATAATATACTTACTAATACATTTTCTAACTACAAGACTTATTTTGAACATATAAAATATTGCAAAGAAAATGGTATTAAAATGTATGATCAGTTTGGTACAATTGGAGATTTATCTAAGGATAATCCTAGATTAGGGTTACATGAATTTAAGAAGAAATTCGGTGGTGATTATGTAGAGTTTATTGGTGAATTTGATCTTGTCACAAAACCATTTATGTACTTTATATTCACAACTTTTGTACCATTCCTTAGAAAAATTAAAAGAGAAAAAGCAAAGAAAGGATTAAAAAATGAAATTTGTTAAATTAGAAGAAAGAGAATTTGATAATTTTGCTTCTAAACATCCTTATAGTAGTTTTTATCAAACTTCATCATGGGGACATTTAAAAGAAGCAAATGGTTGGAATATGCATTTGTTAGGAGTTAAAGATGGAAATAAAATAATTGCTGCTTCTTTGCTTCTTAGTAAAAAAACTCCTATTGGTTACTATATGTTTTATGCTCCTAGAGGTTTCTTGATTGATTATGATAATATGAAGTTGCTTGAGTTCTTTACTGAAAATATTAAGAAATACACTAAAGATAAAAAAGGTATCTTTATTAAAATAGATCCATACATATCTTATCAAGAAAGAGATATTAATGGAGATGTAGTTGAAGATGGCAAAAATAATAAGAATGCTTTTAATAATTTGGTTAAACTGGGATATAAACATTTTGGTTTTAATATAATGCAAGATACATTACAACCTAGATGGATGTTTGTAACTGATACTAAGGGCGAAACAGTTGATTCAATAATGAAAAAGATGGACCCTAAAACCAGACAAATATTACATAAATGTGAAAGACTTGGTATTTATACTAGGGAAATTGGATTTGATGAACTTCCTAAGTTTAAAGATATTATGGAAAAAACTGGGGAAAGAAGAGAATTTATAGATAGACCGCTTAGTTATTACGAAGAAATGTTTAAACATCTTCATGATAAAGGTATTCTTAAAATTTTAGTGGCTGAAATTAATATCAAAGACCTTGTAAGAAGAACAGATAATGATATTACAAAACTTAAAAGTGAAATTGAAGATAGAACCTACAAACATGATAATAATATTATAAAAATGAATGAGGCAAAATACGAATCAAAACAAAAAGAAGCTAAAAAAGAACTTGAAAGGCTAGAAGCTAATTTAGTAAAATATAAGAACTTATTAGAAAGTGATGGCGAAATTATAACTTTAGGTGGAATTTTATTCCTTATTAATGATAATGAAGTTCTATCATTAGTTGGTGGTTCTTATGCTAAGTATATGGAATTTCAATCTGCCTATGCCGTGCATTTCTCTGGAATGAAATATGCTATAGAACATGGTTATGATAGATACAACTTTTATGGTATAGTTGGAGACTTTAATGAAAAAAATGAACTTGGTGGACTATATACATTCAAAAAAAGCTTTAGCGGATATGTAGTTGAGTTGATTGGAGAATTTGATTTAATTCTTAATAAACCACTTTATTATTTATATCATATTGCTTTTGGAATATATCATTTTGCCAAAAATTTAAAAGCAAAAATAAACAAAAAAAACGGGTAAAACCGTTTTATTTTTTTATCATTCTTTTAATTCCTCTTAAGAAGTTATAAAACTTGTTGAATTTTGTTATTGGAAGAGTAAACTCTCCAATATACTCTATTACATTACCACCAAATCCACGTTTAAATTCATATACTCCATAAAGTGGATTGTTTTCTTTTTCAAAATTTCCAGAAATCCCATAAAAGTTACATGCTTTATATCCATTTTTATATGCATCTTTTATGTGTGCATCATACATGGCATATTTTGGAGTGAATTTTCTATATTTCTCCAAACTTCCAGATGTTAATGTTAGAAATTCTTCGCCATTCCACATAGATAGCAAACATGCGATATCTTTTCCTTCAGGATAATTTTTTTGGAATTCTTCTGCCTCTTTTAACTCATTTTCAAGTTTAATTAATCTTTTATCGCTTGACTCCTTTTGACTTTTTAATTTGGCACCTACCATATCTTTTTCCATTTTATCTAGAATTTCTTTATTTTTTTCTTGTTCTTCTTTTAAATTTTCCTTAGCACATTCCAAATATTTCTTAGGATCTAGATATGCAAAGTATATTGTCATAAGATCTTTCATATATTTATACATTTCTTTATAGTAATCTAATTTTCTATAAAAGAAATCTTTTCTAGTCGCAGTATCTTTGAATAAATCCTCCATAATAGAAAGGTCTTTTTCTCCGCCTTTTCTAACTGATAAACCATTTTTATAAGTTAACTCTAGATTTTTTCTGGTGCTTTTTGAAAACTCTTGTTTTTTTACATCATATGGTTCATCTAGCATCATACGATATGCAAATCTTACTTGTCTTGCTTCTAAATATAGGTTGAATCCAAAATGCTCAAACCCTAAATCACATATATTTTTAAATGATTCATCATCTTTTTGTGATTTTGGCATTATACTTCCATCTGCCCCTCTTACTTGATATACCAAATTTGGATCAATTGTAAGTTTAAATCCTTTTCTTTTCTTTATATATGTCTTTAAATTGTCAGTAAAGAATTTTAGAAGTTCCTTGTTATGGTAATCAATTAAAAAACCTCTAGGTGCATAAAATACTTTTTTACCTAAAATTGATGGTTCTTCTTCTAGTAATGTTGCGCATAGTAACTTACCTTTTTCCTTTACTCCCACATAGTCAATTTTAATACCATTATTTGACTTTAAATCTCCTAAATCTGTTGTCTGCATAAAATTAGCCATCGGATGTTTCATAGAAAACTCTCGAAATTCTTCTTTTGTTAATGTAACAAATTCCACTTAATTCACCTTTTTCTTTTTTTGTATTTTGTTTTTAACAACTTTTTTTGGTTTGATATTTTTATTTTTCTTTTTTCTACTTAAAAGTTCATTTATTTTTTCTTCCCCAAATATATTGTTTATACTTTTTGTTTTATGTAATATGAATAAGTATACTGCAGCACCTACTACTGCGTATAGTACAACTACTAATATAGCCATTACTCTTGATGTAGTATTTATTGGTACCACCAACTTTAACCCAAGAAGTACTATCACCATAGCTATTACTGCGATTAATATATTTAGAGATTCCTTTGCGGTTTCTTCTAAATTGAATTTATATTTTTTTCTTAATACAATTAACGCTATTACGCTTGATGTTAAGAATCCTAATATTGTTGCGGTTATTGCTCCATAGAATGCAGGAAGTCCCATTTTATTAAAGCTATGTATTAATGGAATATTTAATAATACTTTAACTAACATTCCAAATATTAAACTTATAAATACTGTTTTATTTTCTTTTAATAATTGTACTATCATAACTGTTGAAGTAAATATTGCTGTTGCTAGTGCTACAAATACTAAGTATTGATATGTTAATGGGCCATATTTACTTGCTCCATAGAATATTGTCCATACTGGTTTAGCCAAGAAACTTAACCCTACCGTCATTGGTACAGTAAAGAATAGAATTATTTGATATGTTTTGTTTATTTTTTCTGATACACCTTTCATATCATTTTGAACAAAACTTGCGGTTAGGTTAGGTATTAAGCTTGTCATAATGCCAGATACTATAGATATAATTATCATATTTATTTTTAATCCCCATGTTGAAATTACACTCATAACACTTTCTGCATCTTTTGCGGTATACCCAATGTCATTTACCAATGTTTTAACAAGTGTTAATACATCAACTGAATTATAAAGTGACCTAAATAAATCAATCATTACAAATGGAACTGCATAAAATAATATCTTTTTCATTATTTCTTTGCTTGTTATCTTAGGTTCTTTTACTTTTATATCTTGCCTTGAAAATTCTTTTTTATTCTGTTTTTCTTTCCATAATAGATATGCATATGAAACAACTCCACCTATTGTTGCGGCAAATACTGCACATCCTACAGTTGCCTTTAATGACATATGAAATACTCTATACATTAAGAAACTACCAACAACTATTATTAAAACTCTTGTTAGCTGTTCTAATATTTGACTTATTGAAGTTGGGGTGATAAATCTGTGTCCTTGAAAATATCCACGTGTTACACTTAGATTTGGTATGATTAGTATAGCAGTTGAAATTAATCTTATTACAAAGGCAACATCTTCTTTTGTATTACCACCTTCAACATTTCCCATTATCATATATCCAATTTGATCAGCAAAAATAAATAGTATTAAGAAGGAAATAAACCCTATTATAAATAGAAACCTTTTTGCGATTTTAAATGCTCTTTCTTTTGCATCATAATAACCTAGTGTATAATATTCACTTATTATTTTACTCACTGCAAGTGGTATTCCAGCCTGTGATATGCTTAAAAATATTGTATAAATATTATATGCATATCCATATAGTGCTCCACCTTGTTCACCTATTATTGAATGAAATGGTATCGCATATAGTATTCCCATTATTTTACATAAAACTATACCAACCGTCGCAATAAATGCTCCCTGCATAAAAGAATTTTTCTTCAACTTCATATTATCACTCTTTCTATTACATTATATATAATAAAGGCATTAATGATAATTAATGTCTTTTATAATCTATCTATATAATTATAATACGGCAGGGAAAATAAAGCAAATTAACTTTTATAAACAATCATTGCGGAAAAACAATAAATTTGTTCTTCTGCAAACATTGAAATTGATACTTCATATTTTATGTCAACAATATCTTCATCATCTAATTCATCTAAAAAATCATTTACACTTTTTTCTAAATCTTTCTCATGCATTTCATCAAATACTTTTACTTTCATATTAACCACACATTCCTTTCACTTCGTTCAAGGCACACATAGTGATGATAAC